>Ga0157364_1000415_pt1 | contig 28086 bp, 21 predicted proteins | sample AttsexASBM2_FD_111476 | JGI IMG/M metagenome (GOLD analysis project Ga0157364, IMG submission 111476) | Fungus gardens microbial communities from leaf cutter ant in Ribeirão Preto, State of São Paulo, Brazil - Atta sexdens ASBM2 | ecosystem: Host-associated > Fungi > Mycelium > Unclassified ... | reverse complement strand
TGCCATTTAAATTACCGTTCTCAGTACGACCCAATACAGCATCTTCCATTTTACCTCCACCGCTGCGTCTCAGATCGAACGCTCGATAGCACGCCAATAAATTACTGAGGGAGAGAGCATAGAGGCTTTATTTATTCATCCGAGCGATCCATGGTGCCTTACCTTCGAGACGTGTAACTCGGAACAGGTCGACCTGGCGAGGATATAATCGCTTTAGCAGTATTACTTTGAAGGTATTAAATGTACTGACTGTTTATAAATTGGTAATATAAAATAAAATTTTCAATTTTGACGTTTAGAAATTATAACTTTGCCGAAATTATAACTTAAATAAAAAGGTTTAAGACATGAATTCAAAGAGATTCACATGCGGAAAAAAATGATTTTGCTAAAGTATTTAAAAATTTAACTAAATGCACTAAAACTCTAAAAATAATTTTGTTGGACCAAAATAATTACGTAAGATTCTCAAAAATGATTAGCTACAAAGAGTTTTAACATTTTAACACTCAATTTGAATAACCTATATACAAATAAAATTATTTGAATGCTCCAACAAAATTATTTTCAAATCTGTATCTAGCTAAGTTTTTAGATGCTTTAACAAAATCTTTCTTTTCGTGCAGATCTGGAAATAATTTTATTAGGTTATTAAAATAATTATGGATCTTAAACATCATAAGCAATGCTGCAATTTTGACATTCTGGCAGTTTGAGCGTCCTACATAATAATTTTGACAGGTTAAAATTATTTTTAGGTTGATATCTAACTAAATTTTAGCAAATTCGTCATTTCTGCATTACCTATCAAAATCGTTCAAATATTTTAACAAGTTGAATAAATGATAATGAATATTATTTTTACTTTATTATTCAATTTCTAACTGATGTATCTGAAAAAAGATGCTAGTTGCATTCATTGAAATTCTGAAAATGGACAAATAAGAATTTTGTAATTGAATCTATTATTATATTATAGTTGAAATGAACCTACAGAATTTTTATATAATTAGAACTTCCTAGTTTGTTTATTCTTAATCAGAAATGTTTGTCAATGTACTTCAATTTATTCCTAAATATAAAAGAAATGTATCACACTATAAAAATAAAATTTTCATATGTATATTGATTGCGTATCATATGGCATTTTGCGTCTGTGTTGATCTCTCTTAGTGCTTTGTGCAATTATCAACATCATAAGGTCTCTTTGTTATCATATCGTTCAAACGTCTACAGCAACTCGGCACGCCTCGTAATCGGATCAGAACAAATAATACTCGGCATTTAATGTTTCGACGTGACACTGTCGACGTCGGTGTCGATTACCAGCGAATCCGAGTCTGCAACGTTTATCTGGCTGGAATTCCGGGGGAGAACGCGCGGCACGAATCCTGTGTGACATCTCTGCCGGAAATAAATGGGGATCTTAAGCGTCGCATTGAGAGGGTGGCGCGAGCTCTCGCTCTTGCTGAAGCTATCGGTATTCTAATTACTTGCAGCGCGAAAATAGCGAGGAACTTGGGGCGCGTAATTACACCGGAGGACGCGCGCCGCCTTATTAAGCTATCTCATTTTCTTCGGCGAGCAGCAGGCCGCTCGATGGCTTCGCCGGTCGTGCTTCTTCCTTGAGTTTTATCCGATAAAGGACGGTGCGATCTACGAGCCGGGAAGTACGTCGGAGGATGACCTCGGAATAGCGAGTGAGGGTGCGGAAAGCTGGAAGCTCGATGGTCAACGTCGACGATTACCGCGCGGGAGAGAAAAAAAAAGAAAAAAGAAAAAAAGAAAAAAAGAAACGCCGTCGTCTTTTCTCAGGTTTATTTAACTCCCCTCTCTCTCCAAAAGGGGTCTACCGAGCACAAACTCCGGAACTTCGTCCGCTCCCGCGACGAGCCTCTAACTATAAGTTTGAAAGAATAACGTGAACGTCGAAGTTTGGATCCTGACGACGTTAATAACAATGCAGTCGCCCGTATTTTTTCGTTTAGTTAATTGCAAAAACTATCGTAGTACAAAATTAATCGATGCGAATTTGTAAAAAAAGTTTTCAAGTAAACAATCATTGCGAGACTAAGTTTTGTACCGTTCTATATATATTTGCGTACATAATTTTTTGAAAAGTTTAATATTTAACCCTTAACAGCTCTGAAAAGTATTTTTAATTTACACATAAAGGTTTTGCTAAAGTATCTAAAAATTTAGCTAAATCTGAAAATAGTTGTATTGTATTATCAAAATAATTATGTACAATGTTCAAATTGGCTATTAGAATGTCGCGCGCGCGAAACTTTATCGATATTACTCATCATGCTTGAGATTTCTACATAATCATTTTGATAGATCCAACAATATTGACCTTCAATTCAATTAAATTTTTGGATACGTCAGCAAAATTATTCTTTCCGTGCATATATTATACGTATTTTCCTGAAGCTTTTTCTCTTTGTTGTATCTTCTATGAATTTTAATGGGTTTTAATTTTTTTCAATTAATACACTAAACTATAGAATCCAAATCTGTAAACAAAAAACCGTTTCGATGATAACATTAAAATTATGACTAAAAATATAGAGAAAGAATTTTGCAGAAAAATGCGAAAAAGAGTGTTTTTCGAAAAAATAAGTAGATTTTAGAAAAAGAAAATTATAAAAAATATATTATATTAAAAAAATATATTATAACTTATAATGTTTGATTTCTCAAACAGCATAACTATTTCAGTAGATGAAATTGATATATTTTGAGATATGTTTGTATGCTTAAAATAATGAAGAATGTTACAATGTTATAAATATAATAAATTAACAAATGATTATTAATATAAATATTATTGAAATTTTGATTAATTATAATTAATGTAAAAAAAGGAAAGTTTTATTGGCTTGCGCAAATTCTACAAAGCGTGTCCTTGTTTTATTTTTTTGCTATAAAAATTAAATAAAAATAGCTTAGCACTTAAAAATAAAAAAATAATTATTTTCTCATTTTTTTTTATTTATGATTTTATTATTCAATTTAAAGTAACATGAAGCCGATACTCTTATAAAAAAATGCAATAAAAATGAAAAAAATTGTGTTTCTTTATAAATAAAATTATTTTTTCACTAGAATATTCATTTTCAAATATTAGTGACAAACTTATGAATCTATAACTTTGTATAACTTTCGAGTCTAAATGATTCAAGCTAGATTTTTAAAGAGTTCTGATTGAAGTACAGAGAATACAACAGAATCTCTGTCTATACAATGATTAAGAAAGGAAAGTTTAAAGTTTTTTTTACAGTTTAGAACCTTATAGTGTTAATTGTTCAGAAATGCCAACAGACTAAAGTCTTTACTCAGATCCAAGTAACTCGTTGTTATAATCGAAAATTAATTAGACTTGATTTATCAAATAATCTGAACTAATTGACACAATTCCAGTAATACTTCCTACAAAATATAATTGAATTTACAATTAGTAATTATAAATCTATAAAATCGCGTGATTATGTAAGGTGATTATTTTTGCATAAAAAATTGTTGGAATTTAAAAAGGGTTTGAATTATTTTTTATTTGCCATTTCACATGTCGTGTTGTACACAGACTTCTAGATTCATCGAATCCTCGGCCATGGAGAGAAATTGTCGTGTGCAAGCTTATACGGCAATGCTTCACGCGACACATTCACGCACCGTACGATACTATCGCAAACGACTTTGCGGAACAAGTCCACGGGAGTTCGTCACACAAACCATTCCACGAAACTTACTCCGAATGGCCGTCGCAGTTCGCCCACACTTAGCAACTTTTCTACGGGGGCCCAGCATGTATCTAAATCACTTCTCGCTAACGATAATCTCAGCCTTAGAGAGCATAAGCTTAATCGTGCCGCGCTAATTTCCACTCGAAACTCTCCAGACTGCAATAGTCGTAACATTCGCATGAGAGCCCGCGTATGAGAACGTGCCAAGGAACCTTAGAACCTGACCATTTTGAGGGCTCATTCGCGATCCTCTGCCTCCCTCCCTCTCCTCTTTCACTCTTCTTTCTTCTGTGTGCTTCTAGTCGGCTTAAGAGTACGTAGCTTTTAATCGCCAACTTACGTAACGCGAACACGAACGCCATGTTAAGGTCATGTACTATCCGTTAAGTTCTAAAGCACCAGATCCGGCAGTTACATCCATCGGCCATTGCGACGAGCTAATTAGCTAGACGGTCTAATGCAGAGCCGACAAGGTGATTTCGACCGATATATTCTCCGGTTTAATTCTAACGACCGGCACCCCGCTAATCTCCCGAAATTAATCACTGCTGATGTAAGCCAGAAACGCCCGCGGACCATGCGCGACGTAATTTCCGTCGGCAGAACTCCATTCTCCTCGTTTGTATCCACTGCTGGGATTTTCAATAGATACGGCACCGGTACTCAGGAACATTTCGGAATTGCTCTTCATGCCGTTCTGTTATCTTATAAATAGCGTACTCATCATGGCCATGCGGATTTGCTTTGAGACTATGAAATGATATTATGTCTGCCTTTTCTTGAATACATGCAATAATAATTTGCAACAATTACTTCATTTTGTATTGTTGATATTAATCTTATAATTACATCAAAACTATAACTAATTTCTCAGTTGCATTTATTTTATATGAAAATGTCAGAAACATATATATATTTTTAATAAAATTATCTATAATTATAAAATATATTTTAAAAATATATTTTAAAAATAATTTATATTATTCTTGAGGCTTCCACGGGTGCTTTCTATAAAGATTATACTGTATCAGGCTGCTTCTTGTCCTGATGAAGCGATTGCAAGGTTCACGAAACGTTGGCATTCCAAGAATAGATCTGAACACGGAGAAAACTCGCGAAATGCATAATTTTTAAATAATTTGTATTTCTAAATTTGGAAGAAATGTCAACAAATTAATACTGTTCAATTATTCTAACAAGATAACGTTTTAATGATATCTTCTCGTTAAAGATGTTATTAACGTGTCATTTGACGTCACTTTGCTATTTGGATATATTATATTTATCTCCTTGACGCACTCATAAAATGAACATAAAGATGACAATTTACAGAGCTTGTAACATTTTTCTATCCTCATAATTCTCAAGAAAACGTCTTTCTTCTCAAAATGGCATAGCTGGAAATATCGGGGGAGGGAGGGGGGAGGGTAATGAAACCGTGTCCGCAAGAAACGATATATTCGTACGTGACTGCTGTGAAAAGAAGCGTGCTTTGCGTCAGATATATAATAATGCAATTACCAACGAGTTTGAGATTAAGCGGGAAAGAGTTACAGAAAAGAAGGAGCCGTTTGTTCGTTATGCGTATACGCGGACTGACGGGATGAGGCGGATGGAATTCGAGAAGTGGAATCCAGGATAATTCTCACTTAATCCTCGGACATAGTCCTTGTGATGAACCATTCGTTACGCTCCGCGACGGCGACGAGTATTTTTGTCGTAGCATCACCGGCCGCGCGTGGAATAATCCCATCTCCGATATTGCTTCCATCTTTAATGCACTCGAAGTCCATCCACTTCGAGACATATTATACGTCGATCGGCAAGTATCAGTATCGAATTGCGATCGTCGATCGTAGTTTGGGAAACTTGTCGAACTTAGTCGGCCCACTTTTGTCTGTTTTCCAAACTGAATTTTATGGCGACGGAGTCATGCCATATTTATTGCGCTGTCAGTAGTATTGTTTTGATACTCGTAGTTTTGATTTCGTAGATTGGAAAGTGACTTGGAAAGTAATGAGAAAAGAATAAAATAATAATTTTTAAACTTTTCTAACAACAAGTTGGAAATTCACTTTATTTTAATAATTTAGCGGATTCAATACTTTAGTGCTTTGGTGCTGACATAATAAATTTTACTGAGCATAAGTTTCGCAAGTCTTGCACGTAGAGGTAGAATGGTGAAAAGCATAGAACGGTATTACAGAATTGCATCTGTTGATTCACAGATATCACATACACAAGGAAACGGCAGACAACTGGAAGAGGCACAGCGTCGTTTGGCCATTGAGGACTCATCTTTGGTCATAAAAGGTGTCTGGTGGATAAACCGTGAAAGTGCCAATATCTCTCGAATAAAAGCATCGTCGACCATATACGCGACGCTATACAGAAACGGATGGGCTGGTGCGCGTCGAACGGTAAAATCGAAGCAAAATTGACGCCACGAACGAGAATCCTGCTGGAAGAATATGAGGTCGTCATTTGAGCACCTGTTCGATCGAGGAGAATTAATTTTCCTTCCGGTCATTGGGTCATGGCGAAATGACCGTACTGCAAGATTAATCGTGTCTTCATGAGAGCTCGGATCTCACGTTAGTCGCTCGATTAGCGAACAACAAGCAGTGTTCCTCTCCTCAATCCATGAACGAGAGCGAGAGATTCGCCAACTCAAGAAGGCAAGCTGCATCGGGTGAACTTCTCTTTGGATCAACCCAAAAGGCGAAGACGAAGACAAGCAGATAGTATTGAATCCGAAATCTCTATCATCATCTTCTCAAAATCTCGTTTAAAATATTACTATTTATTCTATCTTGACAAAAGCGGATAAGCAATACCTTCTAAACAATGCAACAATACGTTGTATAAACGCGTGAAAAATTGACAGTGGTCAAAACTCAAGACGGATCGAGGCAACGAAGGGTAAGTCGCAAGTATCATTCGTAAATTCATAAATAGTAAGATCCGGGGAGATATAATACTTCTGCGGCAATCCTCTCTATTTGGCCAATTCCCATTGCTCTTCGTCTCTCCTGGATTCTTATCCAAGCCCCATCGTCGTTTCGCGTCTTCCCACGTCGCAGGCATAAAAGTATAACGTAACGACTTGGGACACGTTACGTTCGCGGTTTACAGGGTGAGGGTGCATGTAGTGCTCTCGTGATAGCACGGGATCGTCCGGTAACATCATAAAACTCGTGGAAGAGTCCACATAAGAGCGGCAAGGACGACAACGACAACCACAACGTTTCGAATTATCGAATAGTTCGATAAATGTGGCGAATAACATCAATAATTTTCAAATAAAATAATTATATGGAGTACAAAAAAAAATCGCAATTTTTAAAATTAAAATAAAAGAATGAAGTATTAATAATAATCGGGCTGATTGAGAAATCAGATTAAATAAAGGGAGATAATGATAAATGATATTCCTTTGTGTAATTCTATGGTCTTTAATATTCGCAAAGTGAGCGTAACACAAGGGTGACGCAGTGCAGTGAACCGTTAAAACCCCCTGGTCCGGCAGAATTCCGAAGAGACGTTGCCCGACGTGTTCAACACGAAGGAATTCAATCGCGAAATGGACCGCGCGATATTTGAATACTCGCGTAGATTGTAGCGTCCGTGAGTTCAGTAAATCCCGTATCCGAAGTAGATATTGTGATCGCACGCGGACAGAGTCCATTTCCGTGGACATCATCGATACTCCGATACTTCGTTCGATGTCTGTTCGTGCGCTGCTCGAAACTTGGACGGGCTGCAAGCAGCTGGGGAGTTTTAGAATCTCTCTTTCGCAAGAGGATCGAGCGAGTTCACACGTGTAATTTGTTTGGAGAACGCTGAAACACGGTAAAAAAATACCAGAGATATGGATCACGTGCACGTGAAATCGAGATCGGCCTCGAAGAGCAACCCAACGAAGATGGCCTGTGAGAAGGCGTCGAGACGCCTTAGGACGATCCTCGTGAGGGCGTCTCGCATCGGCGTTTCTACGGCGGAAGTCGCCAGGTTACCGACGGCCAAGAAACTTATCCCGCAAAGAGATCACGGTTGGAAATTGGCGGTGTTTCTCCTACTTATGTTTGGAGGTGGAGTCATCGTCGCCTTGGTGTGCACCGCCAGGAAAGGATGCTCAAAACTGGAGGATATCGTAAGTTGCTTTTTCTTGATATATCTTTATTTTTTTATGAATATTATGAATGTATATTTAAATTTCAAAATAACTCGTCTGAACATAGCGGATAAAATAAAATAATGTATTTAAAATTTAATCCAATTTAAGAGTAACATTATTAAATATTTTTACACAATGCAATGTAGATATAATATTTCATATTATTGAAAATTGAGAGTCATAAATTTCGCATAAAGCATAATTTTAAATTAAAGAAAAACATAATTTTAAATTATGAACAATTTAGAAGGTTTAAAAACGAAACGGACATGCATTCCTATGAATTTGCTCCGACGATCATGCATATGTGACTTTCTGAAGAATTTCATGAACATGAGAGGGCGGTGGATGTGAAGTATATGTCGTATGTAACATGCGGTTGACTTGAGTAAAAGTCACACGTTGTACACATTTTCCAATGAAAGGGACGAGGTTGAAGTTTCCCGTGTACTCCGAGAAACTATTTCCGTCAGAAAGAATTTGATGTCACGCTCTGGACAGGAATTCCTCTCTCTCTCTCTCTCTCTCTCTCTCTCTCTCTTTCCTCTCTCCCTCTTGTCAGATCTTCTCTCGGAAAATATATTTCACCAAAATTCGCCTAAATTTTAGACCACCTGTAGAATAAATCTGTCATTGCTAGAAATATACTCTCGCTGGTTTTACTATTTTATTTTTTTTAAATCAAGAGAGAGAGAGAAAGAGAGAAAAAGAGAGAGAGAGAGAGAGAGAGAGAGAAAGAGAGAGAGAGAGACAGGAAGAGACAGTGCAGAGAACGTGTGATAATGGAAAATTTTTGTAATTCATGTACATATTTTATTTCATTTTCAAGTGTAAAAGTTTGATACTGAATCTCTACACTATTGTGCAATATATTCAATTTTTTTAACAATCGTCATTGTTGTCGCCATGAGTACAAAAAAAAATATAAAAAATTGTTTTGCATAACGTTTTCACAATTTAAAAAAAATTATTCTACATACAACGTATAATTTTAAAAGTAATTTCCATTTTAAAAAATTCTAAAAAGTTATGTAAAGTTATTGAGAAAATAATGAGTAATATATCTATTTGTGCAAATTGAAATTTAATCGCAAGTGTAATAATCAGCGATGCATCTGCTTTGTGTGATGCACGTTTCTCGTATCCTTCTGTTGTCAGTCATTCAAAATCCGCAAGCTTCTCTGGATGCATCGTAACCGATTCCTCGCATACCTCCTTCAATTTCGCGAAACAAACCATCATAGAGTTGAAGCGTGCGAAGCACACGTTATGCACGCGCGAGAACAATCAAGTACTTAGCGTGCGCGCCCAACGAAAAGGGAGAGACAGCGAGAGAAGACGCCGCCATGTGTGTAGCGGCGGTGGCAAGATCGGCGGTGGTAGGATCGTGTTAACGATGTTTCGCGCGCGCAAGGAGAGGATGATTGGATGTGCTGAAATTACAGATCAAGGGGGTTTCTAAACAATTACGCTGTCGGCAGGAGGTCAGACCTGGAGTAGCGTGACGTTAGAGGCTACGGCTTGCAGGAACTGAGGCTTGTGGCCTGCGGCTGGTTGCGGGCGAGGGCCGAGGCTATCAGGAAGTGCTCTCTCTCTCATCAGCGGTGGCCAATGGGTGGGTTACGTCGACCGGTCAGTAGAGGAGAGAGTGCGCGCTCCTCTTCTCTGATATTCCCCCTGGGAAACAAGCGCGCTGCTCCATTGTACCCCCGAGCAAAGCAGCACGGACATGGACGCGCATAGGATTGGCGAGTAGTCCCCGCACACCCCCTGCTGCTATTACATCGAACGCAGCAACCGCAACGTGGAAAGTTCGCCTTTGAGTCACCCGCCAGGATTGACAGCGATTTTAACTGACGTGACCGAGCTGCGATTATCGCCCACCGGCTGATTGGCGGTCAGAAACATCCCCCAAGCGGGACCAGTGTTGCCTTATGGCTGTCAGCCGAAAGGATAGAAAAGGGAAAGAGAACGAGAGACAGGGTTGTCCCTTGGGCGTTGCTTAGTGGATGTTAAATGAAATATTCCAGAGGGTCATTATGATGGGTCCGAAAATCACAAATTCTCTTTGATGCCATCATCAATTGCTTGCGAATTGCTTATGCAATGTTTACTAATGAGAATCGTTGGAATCTAAAAGGTATCGTTATATTAAGAGCAAAACGATCGTACATGATGCATCTAACGAAACATTTTCGAAGCAACGGCATGTTTACTTAACTGTTAACTGTTTATGACCTTATAAATAAACAAGTAAGATACCTTCAAATAAAAAAGATATTTGTTGACGAAAGTGTATATTTTTATGGTATTATTTATACATAATGATTAGTTAATTATTGCAAAAAGAATAAATTCTAATTGAAATATATAAAAGCTTCTCCAATTATTCACAAATATTACTATATTCAGGAATTTTCAAAATAGTAAAATTTCTTACATCTATGTGTTTTCAGAGATATTTTATTAAGAATTCAGTTTGACTTCAGAATTCAACTTTACGAAACGCTCATTTGTTTCTTATATTGTTTCTCCGATTTGTTAAAATCACTTATTCACGTCGACAAGCAACGTGATAGCGTAGCCCTTCGATGTTGCTTTATTGGTCTAGTTCGATACACGTGGGTGGTTCTACCACGATAGATCAGAGTGGAGAACACGGATTCTCTTTGATGTCGTCCATGATTGGTAGTTGCTTGCATCGTTGCTTATGTAAAGCTTGTTAACACTATCTTACCTAACCAAAATACCGGAATTGGATACCATCGATTACACGAAAACAATTACGATAAAAGCCAAAAGGAATATTTTATGTAACCACTGTAGACAAATTGGGAGAGCGAAGGAAACGTGAAATCTATAGAATTAAAAAAGAAATATACACTCACAAAGAAAAGTTTCTTCGAATAAAAAAAAATTTATTTGAATCAAAGAAATTTGTGTATTACTATACAGTTAAAGAAAAGTTTCTTTGAGTAGAACGTCATTTCTTGAAATCAAATAAAATTTTCTGAAATCAAGTAAATTTTTATTTTCCTCAAAGATATTTTCATTTTAACTTAAAAAAAAATCAATGAAAGATTTCTTAAACATAACTTTTCTCTGAGTGTATATACATTTGTCTTTATATATATGACACGAATATTCCATTTTACGCTAAAAGTGTCTTATGATTAACATTCGTTCTATTATTTGGAATATCGCCTTTTTTTCAAGTTTTAAGAATCTCTCAACGTTAAATCGTAATCGCGGACGAAAGCGTCCGCATTCGTTAAAACAAAATCTGTTAGTGCGACGGCTTTATGCGTTGAAAAAAGCGTCCGGTGCAGAGTATGTCGTGTCACTGTTTATCCGAGGCAGCAAGCCGCGACGTGCGGAATCTACGGCAACACCGTCAAATCCCATCACGGACGAGACTACGAATTTCACTGTCGGCCTCCCGTCGTCGTCGCCGTTGTGTCGCCCCGATTATACACTCTATTTACCTTCGGGACACGTCAACCTGCGATTACCTCCTCGCGATGCGTTCCTGCCGTGGTCGCGGCGGTCCCTCAAAGCGCGTATCGAACATTCATGTGTCCGTCCAAACGCACCCGAGTCTGGTTGCACGCAATATGCGATCGAGAGGGAACATGAAGATGCGTCGAACGTGCGTGACGGCCACCTGTGCAACGGGGGAAACACGCTTGTATATACGTTATCGATGAGCACGTTCGCGAATCGACTGGGAATCTCGAATTCCATTTACATTCTTAATGCCAAAGCAACTAAAAAAAAAAAAAAAATCATCCAACTGGAAACGTCGTTTCCGAATGAGGCCGAATCTGACAGAGCGATGAAACCGACAGAAATAATGTTTACTCAACGGGACGAGATTGACTACTGCCGCTGAATACCGAGCGTTTTTACGAGTAAAATTTGCAAATTCTGTTAGAGTAGCGCGAATAAACGATAGCAGCCATAGTAGGATTACATCGATAGGATACGTCATGTTTATCCAATGGAATCAGCTTCGGATTGTCAGTCTCGAATATACAAAGTTTCTTTGCTACGAATTCACGAGTAAAAAAAGCATGCACTGGTAGAAACATGATGAATACAACACTTCTTTGATAAATTGATTTAAAAATTTCGTTTATCTTTAAATTTTGTCGCTAATGCAAATTAAAACTATTTGATAACATTCGTGTGATTATTCAATTCAAATATTGAACTTTTCTCTGACAGTAATACAAGTCAATCGTATTTTCTACGTATCTTTAACTTATGTTCAGAGTAGAGGAAGGAATAGAAGAAAGGAAATAGTTATGGAATAGATAAATCGTGGAATACGCGATGTCCTGTATAATTTGCACTACATCTGAGGACTATCAAAATTATTTCACATTCTGCAAACATAATATGATCACTGGTCATTCAACAGTGTTACTGCATTGTCGTAAAAACTATATTTTGCAAATAATTTTACAAGTGCGTACTCTTTATGTAAGTGTGTTCTCTTTTGAGAAATATATTGATTAATTATGTTATTCTATGTATTAATTTTGTTACTCTAGCTTGGAGGCCTTAACTGTGACTTTTAATGATACAATTAACTAAATATATAACCCTATTCGATAACTCTTAATAACTATAACGATACAGTCATTACAGTCATTAAAAGTTACTGAATAGGGTTATTAGGAATAAAATGTGTGCATGTATGTCGTGTAAATTATAATTGGTGTAAAGTTTAGTTTAGTTGGTGGATTTTACACATCCTCCTCTTACTCCATCGTTGTCCTTTTCCCTTCTTCAATTTTTTGTAAATTACGTTCGTATTCTACATATGCATATTCGAAAAAAAATATTTACCTACATAGCATAATTAGTATTATTCTAAGGTCAATTTTCACAATATGTGATTTTCCAAAGATTAAAGGTTACCAAGAGATTCATCAATGAAATTCATTCATAAACTTCTTGGAACTAATCTTTAATTTTTAGGTATCTAATCATAGATTGTGAAAACAAGGTTAATACAGTGAAGAAACTTCTACCGGAAATAATTATGTCATACGAATATATATCTACAAATATATAAAATGAGGCTCGAAAGAATCTATCAGTGAAAAAAGCCTATCAGAGCCTACATCAGCTGTTCGGATGCACAGAAAACTTTTTATTTTCGTGTGAATGTTACAAAACAAATAAAATAAACGTTTCGACCCTTCAATTCGGATCCTTATCAATATAAAATATAAATTGAAATTACATAAGTAACGCAAATTCCAAGATGATGATTCCCATCAATTTAGCTCGTTCTTCTTTATCCAAATGTCAAATTAGCTGTATAATGAATAGTTCAATGATTATTAAAAATATTAACTTATATAATAATAATATAAAAACTTACATAAAATAAAACTGAAGTCATATACATTGCGTCAATAAGTAGAATCACATCATTCATCAGATTGTCAGATTTGCTATGTAGTCATTCAAAAGAAACACGAAAAACGAAAAATTAGAGAAATATTAAAATCATTTGTCTGAATTTTAATTTTATTAACTTACATATAAGCGTTTCTCGCGACTCAATTTATATTTTATATTGATAAGAATCCGAATTGAAGGATCGAAACTTTTATTTTATTCGTTTTGTTATTCACACGAAAATAAAGAATTTTCTGTGCATCCGAACAACTGATATAGACTCTGATGGGCTTTTTTTTTATATTTTTCACGAATATATCTGCTGATTATTTTTACTACAACAAAATATGATTTCCACAATCCCCTCCATTTCTCTATATAGCCAATGATTGGAAACCAAGATGAATTTCCTTCGCGAAAAGTGTCTACTTCCAATTTCCGAGTAGCACATTTGACGGGCGTTTTAGCAGTCACGTCATTGCGGGCATACAAATCGGGCGGCATTCATAATTCCGGCCGTTGCTCATCGCTGGCGGCGGACGGTAGCGGCGAGTGCATATTCGTTCGGAATAGCACGCACCGGCGCACGTGTGCGACGACGACCACGTGTCAGTGAGCGAGACACGTCAGCGACGCGAGACAGTTGCTATCTACGCCGACGTGCCACGCACGCGAACCCAAACTGGAGGCCGTTATTCGCGGACAGGTTCACGCAGGCCAGCATAATTCCGGGATAACTCGGACAGCTGCGTATGATGCCCGTCGGCCGTATCAGGGGTACGATCTGCGTTGGTCCGCGTCGCATTGAGTGTTGCACACCCCTCCCCCTTCTCCTATTCCAATTTCCGATTAATTAATGCGTTAATTTATCAGCTCTCGTTCTACGTTTGGACACGGTGCCGGGCGCCTGGCGCGCTTCGTAGAGCATGGAACGAGGGTAAACAGGATGTAAACCGAACTCTGATCGATATTGACTCGTGTCATCAAGGTCCTGTTTACCGCGCTTGTTTACTCCTATTGAGTATCCCGCTTGATACGTCAATAGATCACAATTTTTCTAGATGATTTCATCCTCCATGCCTTTTTGCATATTATATTTAAATGACACACAGATGACATTTATTTGCTTTTATGAATTATCCAGTTTGATATGTTAATAAACTGAGAAAAAATTTATATTTATTTAATTAAATTAATTTAATTCGTCTTTATTTCTTTCGAGGAATATATATGTATTTAAATTAAATATATTTGATTTAAATACACTCTCTAATGAAAAAAAAAACAACTAAATTAATTGAGACAAATGACAATTTTTTTTAAATTAGATCTTAATTTTTCTAGATGATTTTTAATACATTATTCCTTCATGCTTTTTAATAATATAATTTTAATAATATAAATGATACGTAGAGCAATATATTGTTCTTCAATTTTTACTCTCCTCATTTTTTAAATAATTTAGTTGACTTCTTCGTCGATTAAACGCAACTGTCTTAAGACGTTTTACGGTGCACAAAGAAGAGTCATTATTTCTGATTGTCGATATGATCGAACCAATGACATTGACAAAACGATGTTTTCCAGCTTCGTAAGAAAAATGGACGCAAATAGTAGGTTGCCGATCGAATGTCGATCCGACTACCGCACAAGCGACGAATGAGTGTCACCGGCCATTAACGAGGCCTCGAATTTCAAATCCCGTTTCCGTGATTACCGCGACGGAAACGAGACGGGGACGAGGAAGAGAAGAAGCGGAGGTATTGAAGGGAAAAGCACGGATCTACGGCAGCTGGCGGGCGTTTTAGATCAGATCCCTTTCCAGAAAGTCGGCTTCCGAATGTCAATTTCGGCCGCCGATGCTGAATTCCCGACATTTACGGCTACGTGCCGTCCTGACTTACATCGATAGCCACCGTGAGGGAATTTCCCGGATTTTCCATTTGAGCATTCTTCCCGCGATCATCCGATAGTCAACTCGACGAAAGAGGTTCCATTCGTTGAAAGGCATTTTTCTTATTTTTCTTTATCGTGTTATTGAACGCATTTGGATTGCTTGGGATTTTGCCAAATTGTTAATGGAGTAAAAATTTATTTTCATCTCATTACTTATACAATAATCTCATTACATATATATATATATACAATTAATATTTTACAAAAAGAAGTGATTTATTTATGCTAATTCTATACTAGTAACGTACAAAACATCACTTTCAAATCATTTGCTGTTGTTTCAACAGTAACATTGCACGAACATTTTACGCACGATACTTGCGGGAAACAAGTTCTCGCTTAAATCACCTATTTTACTATCAACATGATCGAGTGCAAATGCTTCGTGTTTGTATCAGCCAGAACGTACGAGCAGCAGTGTGACATCAGTGGCTGTTGTCGGTATATTCCGAAAACGCGTTGTCGCTCGTTCGATATAAAATACGCAGGGGATAGCGCGGGAAAAGGGTGGGCGGAGGGTGGACAGACTAGAAAGCTGGAGAGAGCGGTGGTGAGAGATTCGAAGGGCTGGCGGATAGATAGGCGCCGGAGCGTAACTCGATATAGCTGCCAGCAAGCTGCCGGTATCACGTCCCCTCCCCTTTCCCACCTTCCGTTTCCTCCACTATCCCACCCTCTCGCTGGCCCGTCAACCCTCTCGTTCGTTCGCTACGGATGCAGGGTTACCCAGGAATATTTTCCACGTAAATGCAGCATCGATGTTTTCTCAGCAACGAGGCCTTTCGATGGCAACCCCCGTTCCCTCCCTCTCTCGATTCTAACCCTCCTGTGTCCCGTTTCCCGCATATCGCGCTTCTCCTTTCACGCGCGCGCCTTCAACGTTTTATTCCGCGATCTTGGAATACTGCAGCTGTTACACCGTCGCTGGCACTGATAGGGACCAACTGCTCGATATTCTTCGAGAGACGATTTTGGTGCATCGACCTTGAGCTTATTGTTAGACAGAAGCGATATCGAGGAAGCAGAATCGAGACTGATGTCTCAGCGGAAAACTAAGGAAAGGAATCCAGTTGATCCGGTTTTCTCGGTTGATTTAAAAACGAGATCGATGTTTGTTACATTTTGACTTCAAATTTCGTTCCCGTGAACATGAAGGCGTCCAAAACCTTTCAAAACGAGAGCTTCGATGCTATGTTTCTGGAGCTTAAACGTTTTATTAGAATAATTTTACTTTATCTAAATCCCACGCTGGAAAAGAGTCTAGTTGTATTAATTGGAATTCTGAAAATGGATAGAATTTTCTGATTGAATCTATTATAACTCTTGAGATAACCAAAATTCTGATTAATACGATCAGTATCTTCTAGTTTGTTTTCAATCAGAAATTTTTCCCAATGCAAGAAAATGACAGTAGAAATTTATTAATTTCTTAATGTTGTAATTTCGATAAAATCATATATTATATAAAATCATATATTATAATATATTATAAATCATATATTATAGTAAAATATAACACAGGCCCACAAAAAAAGTACCCTGTGTGTTGGGATGAAGACTCAGCTATTCTTATATATTTGTCGCTGAATACGAATTTAACATAAAAATAGGATCATCCAGGGTAAATTTTCAATCTAGAACGACAAAATGATCCATTTTTTCGCTCTAGATTGAAAATTTGTCCTGGATGATCCTATTTTTATATCAGATTCGTATTCAGCGACTCAAAATACATAATAATAGCTGGATCTCCATCGCAGCACAGGATACTTTTTTTGTAGGCCTATGTAATTAAAAGATCGCACAACGTCTCCTAAGAAATGTTCGAGAATGCTGACTCACGGCGTATACGTGATCCTAACTTCGCAATGTTATAATGATCGGTGAAGCGAGCGTCAAAGTTGGAATTCGATTCGGCGACGGTAGCATTAAACTTAAGTCTGCAAGTTCGACATTCGAATCGGAACAGATCGCATCTCGGTAACATTAATATGTAAGACGTAAGAGCCAATTAGTGGCGGTTCGGTTCATAGCGGTATAGTTCTTACCTCCCCGTCGTAATGGTGGCTTTGACGCGATTCGCGTTTGCCAAAGTTTCCGAGACGGCTTTGTCCCGTCGTTTGCGAGAACTCGAGAACTCCATTAGCTCTACGTCGCGCCACCAGCATTCCCGAAAACAGGAGCCACCCCATTGACCGAGATCCTTCAGGAAACTTCTCGAGAATGCGTCTTGCGGGAAATGGCCTTGAACTTGATTAGATTCTAGCGTCCCAAGATTTTCTTTTTTCCTTTTTTACGCTCCGAGAGGCGAATGTACTGTTGAAATATCAAACGAATTTTTCACAGCTTCACACTTAACTAACTGTGTGACTGTTATTGACTTGTAGTGTCATAAATCTGAATACACGACTGCGTTCGTTGACTTTTTGCTGCGATATCACTCGCAGTATAACAACACTGCAGATTTTAACGCAACGTTGACATTCGACATACCTTTCGCTTTGCATGTTCACGTATGTGCAAGACAGGAGGAACAATTGCGACACGAAATGCTCAATGCGCGAAATATCCAACGCGTCGCTCGGCGGTCGCTGGATGCACCGCTGGGAAGTCACGATATTCCGATACGATGGTTTATAATAAATTCCGGCGGCAAACGCGTTGCGTGCGATATTTAGACGCGCCTACATTGTGCGTCATGCCCGGCTCGATATTGTGACCATCTCGTATCCCGGACACGTACCAACGAAATTACGAAATTTGCAAACAGACGAGATGCAACGACATGGGTGCGACGCGACGGCCGGGCATGTTTTCCAGTATCCGCGAGTTCTCGCACATCGGCGCAGGATCCTTTTATGGCAGAAATTGAAGCAGAGCTCGATTAGACGATGAATCTATGTCGAAAATATTGCGGAATTAGCGTGCGCTCTCCGCGAAAATCTCACGATTCTCGTCGAATTTCCTTGCCCTGGGCTGCCGTAGAAAATAGCTCGAGATGAAGTTAGTATCGATCCGAGCTCGACTAATTACTTTGATACGCGTTTGACCGTGTTCGACCACACCCTACCGTGACTATCGTTACGTGAAAATCGCGTGTTATTTACGCTCTCTTAGAGTAATACCCTAAATAACGTGGTATGTGTAATGGTAACATAGTCTCTGTTCATCGATAACAGCTTTATTCTCTACATTATGATAAGAATATTTAAATAGCGCCGCGTCAGTTGTAATAGTGCCACGTTACGAGCTTTATTTGACATTCTGGATTTTTAGTCATTCCTAATCACTCTTTTATTAAGAGATAAATATGATCTTTCTCTATTTTTATTAATCGTTCGGAGTAATCACTGAAATATTGTTTCCCACAGATTACATGATTTCATCTGATGACAAATAATTTTTTTATATAAAGTCATTTGGTAAAATAATTGATTTTATTTAATATCACACAATTATTTCTTGTAGTTGCATATGTAATTATTGGATTATACATCGGGATTTCATATAAATTTTATAATGCTTTCGGGGACTCTGTCCGCGATTACATTAAGTGATTATCCCTTCGAATTTTATTTGATGTCAATATGTGAGAAAACATATAATTAATGCATTTTCTATGATAGACGCACGCTAATTCGCACAACGAACGTATCAGGTGTGCGGCATCCTCGTCGGTGGCGTTAATCGCTTTGTAAAACAAACCGATGTCTCATTAAAATCGCATTCCAACCTGAATTCACAACGCCGCGGATTTCTGTTCTGGCACCTCTGATTTAAGTGGATACGACCGAAGTTGGACGACCGACGTTCGCTCGTGAAAATTGCGCCTCGACACGTGCGGCAAGAAATCTGTTGATCCGCACGGCACATCCATTCGTTAATTGCCGCCAAGCAAGAAATCCCTCGTTAAGCGTCCTTCGTTCTCGTAAAAATTCCGTTCTCGCACGAATTATCGTCGATCGTTACTATCTGCTAATTTTGTTGTCGCCAGATTCATCAGATCGTCATAGATTCGATGGGCAGGTTAATCGCCAAGTGTTTAATTGCAATGAATTTGACATTTATATTAAAAAATTTTATTATATTGAAAAATGAAAATGATTATATTGAAAAATGAGAGATATTAAAGACAAAAAGCATCTACCGTTTAATAACGTTTTGATGGTTCGCGTTTAAAGATCGTATAAAACTTTAGTTGCAGCTATTATATCTCTAATGTTCTTTGCTAGGACTGAGGATGCCCTGTGCGAACGTAAACGATAAAATGACGAGATTGGGGCCAGTGGACAATTTCGTTCTCGTTTGACGAGTGTTTCAAACGAGCTGCCGAGCAACGGCAGCAACAACCTACCCCAGCGTTCCTGGCAGCAATTCTCTGCCCTAACGATGACTGCAGCAGTATTAGAAGGCGATGGGAGGGAGGGCAAATCGGGTCCGTGCTTCCGGTAGGGTGCTGACGTAGAGGGCTGTGCACGTATTACAAAATAACAGGCATGAGCAGACTGTAAGAAATATAGTCAGAAAAGAGAGGCGCCTACCTTCGCGCACATGCTACACCCCTAAATCTAATTCCGTAATTTTTGAGCACGTGAGGATTCAATTTGTTCCATCACGCAACCCGAGCGTCTAGGATGATTCAGCATTTTTCCTCGGTAATCGAAGTATCGTCGTTCTATCCGTCCCATTCTTTTGATGTTTCGACCAATTTAGGAGCGACGCTTTTAAAATCGATGCTTCCTCCCATGGATGGAACCCAATGAATGCACTCATCCATCTTTGATTTGAGCCTGAAAATCGAGAAACGAATACGCGCGTGCGAGTATCTACGCATCGCGAATGTCCGTTGTTTCGCATGGAATACGACAGCCGATCGGCGAAATTGCGACGGACTGTGAAACTAGTTGAACAAAGTGTAATTACGAGCGCGACATCACCCCTCCGTTTTCTCCTCCTCCACCGTCTGTCTCTCGCACAAACGCGAGCGATGTTTGTTTCGACGTGTGTAATCGGCCGGAAATTCGCGGCGCGGCGTGTCGATACACATCGAGTTGAGAGTGCTCTCGTACCGCGTTTATATGTTATGCGACCAATAATCCGGTGGATCTAGAACGGAATGTCGGAACCGAGGCGACGAACTTATCCGTGAACTTTGAAGCGCAATTTAGTATGCATGGAAATTGGTACGCGAATTTACTGAGGTCGCGTTTGTAGATTACATCGATAGTTGAAAGCGTTAATTGGGTACAGCGTTTGATTTTCATTAAACATTCTGTGCCTCTCATTAAAGATTAATCTGTAATTAATTTAATTATATATGTTATTTATTGAATTAATATGACGTGAAGAATGTTTTAGTCTTTATTACATCAAATTTGGTCCATTAATTAAATTGACAACTAAAATTTGGATGTCGAAATTGTTTTCACGTAAGTCTTTATACAAGTAAGTCAATTTGTTAAATACAATTATTATATAATATGATCTATAATTTATATTAAATTAATTTTTATTAATATTGACATGTAAAAACAGAACGATACAGAAATATACTAAAATTTGAAACATTATCCGATATGATATATTTGAAATGAATTTTATCAATTTATCGCGAGAAATATCGATATCGGTGGAGAATTAAATGAGATCGAAAAAGAAGCAAACTTGTTTCGAAGCACCATGGGCGATGCTTGAAAGTAAATGGCAACCTTGGGTAATAACTTGAAGACGCCCACGTGGATGCTCGACACGATCGGGAAATACGACCCGAAGGGTTGCAGCCGCAGAGTCGGTGTCTGCGCTCGGATGTTGTCAGGGATGTGCTCCGGGGTTGAAGAGGGAGAGAGTCCCGTAAAGAGGAATGGTCATGGCAACAATCCATGCGAAGACAAAGAAGCCGCGGGCATTAAAATATTTGAATCCCTTGATGACAATTCCGCACATCGAATGCCAGCAATGGTGCGGCTTCTTTTTTGTACATCGCCGCCACGTTCCACGCACGATTCCAACCGCGGAAGCGAAATTACGTTCCGTGTGCCTCTTCGATACCACGTACGCTTCGTTGAAGCTGTTGCTTTGATCGCCGATGTTCTAGGGAGAGAGAGAGAGAGAGACATCACGTTGCTGCGCACCGTAGCATTTCGTGCACATGAGACGAAATGTCGGAAAAGGCTTGTTCGATCGAAACGCGTACTTTACCTCTTTATAAATCGTATTTTATCGATTTGGATTCGCCCTGGTTAACGCGTGAGACTTTATGAAATATTAACAGAGAAAACAATTTTTTACAAAAGACAAAATAATTTAAAAATCATTTTTTAAACAATATTTCAAATACTGGGACGCGTAATATTTTTTACTCTGTTAGAAGTTTTCTATTATTTTTTATTATTATGCTTTTATTTTTTTTATTATTTTTATGTAATAGAGTTTTTATAATAAGAAAATATAGTGTGTACATTTTGCAAATAGAATAATATTCTGATTTCCATTTATCGTTTTGATAATTCGATCGATCGATTCGATTTTTATTTTAGAAATCCTGTTTTCAATCAAATGTATATTTATCCGATTTTAAGTGATACTTCACGAATCCATTATGGTGGTTACATAAATGAGTAAATCGGATTACGAGTGTTTCTCCGTCAGCATTATGACATGAATGTTTGATAGTCGCGAAACCGAAATGTAGATTGCACGTGTAGTTTATTTCGTTGCATCCGACATTTAGGGATGGGAGCTGAAGCCAAGTTTATAGGTACGAGGAGGATGGGCGTTCGTCGATGCGGGCTCGTGTATAGTTGGTAAACTCGCGCCGTGGTGAAAGCCACCAGCACAAAGGCTCTCGTAACACGATGTCGTTTACTCGAGAGCCCCGATCAAAGCGTCCGAGCGGTCAGTCCAAAGATATCGAACGATACGCGTCACGAAGCATAACACAGGAATTCTGCTTCCGGGATCGGTAAGCTAGTTTATTATTAAATCTTTTTTTGCAATGTCTTCTTCTGCAATATCTGGATTAAAACGTCACGTAGCGCGTGTACTTTTTTTGTGAACTTTGCCTGTGTGAAATTGCATTATATAGCTGCTCTCGCATATTGATTTTTTTTTTATAAACCGCCGACATTATAATTTTGCATTTTAATTTATTGATAAAGATATTTCTAGATGTGACATTTAATCCAAACGTACTGTTAATCTCGGTCGTTTGTTATTGATAGATAGAATTTTACTTCTTGCGAGAAATAAATGGTACATTCGCCCATTTATCAAACCGAGTTCGAAGAGGTGTGTTACAACTGTGATAAATCGCGTTGCTCCGAATTGTTCCTATTGTTGCTTCGGCCTGCAAACATAGAAATTTACAGGTTGATCTGTTTGTTTTCTCTGACGTTAATAAACTGACACGTTAAATAATTTAGAGAGACATGTATATTGATTTTTATTATTAGATAAACGGACAGTTTTATTTATCGTTCTGTCAAATGTATTGCTATGCAATTCGGAAGGTTTTGTTGTATTAAAATAAACAAATGTTATAAATAAGTTGCACGATATAAAATCGAAGGGACAGATTGCGTAGTACAATTTGCAGCAATGAAATCTTTTAATGATCCTAAAACGAGAATTGTAAATATTTGTATACGATTTAATCTTCGGATTTTTCAAGCTATGACTATGGTATACTATAACTGTAAACTTTGCAAGTAAACAGAAGGCGGTTGCATCGATAAAATTACGATCGACGAGATATATGGCAATATCAATATTTTGATGGAACCTAGTTCTTTCGGAATATGGTCAACTTTTTTTATTAGAGATAAAATGAAAAAAAATATATTACAAAAAAACATAAAACTATATGTATAACAATAAAAACGGAGACAAAGAAGGCAGATATTTTAGAATAATTAAAGCATCAGATATATATATGTGTATATATATATATATTCCAATTATTTCAATACAATTATTTTGTTCTGTATCTAATAGCTTCAATCATTAGGATAACGTTGATATGTATTATTATTTCAATGCAGCAATGTAATTATGTAATAACAGTTATTAATGTTATTGTTGCGCTCAATTATGTTACATTACAAACAATAATATAATATTATATCACTTGATTAAATGTATCACTACGGGGAGAACTATGGAACATAGACACATCGTAGATGTAAGTAGATGTAGCGCACTAATATTATTTTTGCGTCCGTGCAAATCTCGTTAAACTGTGCGCATCAGTTTTTTCGTCAAATGGTAACGAAACTACCGTCGCGCTTTCTTTGGAAAGCCGCAAGAAAAGCCGACAGCACATCAGCCGTTGGCGATTTATTGCTAATTATTGTTCCGCGTGTGGAGTCCGGTAAAATTACAAAACGAGCGGAATGTCCTGCGCGCGTCGCATGCACACGTAAAGCCCTGACACGCGAGCCATGCCGAGAAGCGTGTATAAAATCGCCACCGACATTGATGGATGCGAAATCGGACCTTAAACCAACCCACGGAGCCCCGGCTTGGTCCAGTCTCTGATACATAGATATTAGAATAACAAATGGTGCCCGGAGATCTCGTTCCTCTAAAAAAGAAAAGTGCCGAAGGACAGGTTACGTTTTTGCATACTTTGCGCGATTTTTTGCCTCGCAGCTTGGCACTTTCACGATGACTCGGAACTCGGAAGAGGCGAGAGAATATTTCATGGAGTGCTTAGGAATGAAAGCTGCAGCGAAGAGTCTACATAGACGAAATTTAATTTACAATTCGATTTCTTAGCTGAATTTACATTACACTTTGACACACGCAAATTACAATCAAAATATGACTCGCGCAATTATGTACATAAATTGAATTTATGTATAAGCTGAATCTATTTTCTAATTTTTTAAACATTTTTTTTTTTTTTTTAAAGAGAAAAGTTATATTGGAAATTTCGAATTTTGTAGCTTATTCGTACGTAGAGAGAAATTACACATCTTAAAAGGGTCGGCATCCCATGTGCGAGATTTCGAGTTTAGGGTGAGCCGATTCTAAGCACGACGCGATATCAATTTGGGCAATTAAACGATCCCCATCTGCAGGGGGCTAAACGTCGTTATCTGCTCGGTTATATCCGTAGCCGCAGCCTCCTCGTATCGCGTTGTCCCCTTACCCTCTCGCCAACTTGCCGCGACTCCACCTCTCCGAAATCCTGGGGGATGGCGTCATGACACCATATCTATCGGCCTCGTGAAACCTTGTTCCACGTACTTGCAGTTGGCGCCGCATTCTCATATCGTTGCCGCACCGATCTTCCCCGGCGATGTTTCTGCGGTATGTTCTTGAGGATACCTCTCATATCAAATGAGACCTCAAAACGTATCCGCAAATGTCATTTGAAATTACGTATGTATAATAATTAATAAATTACAATAATTCTAAATAAATTTTAAAATATACCCTATAATGTTTTGTATATATAAAAATACTGTTCAATTTTTATAAGATAATTCCTATATATACGTCGCACCTATAAAAAACTTGATTTATCAAATATTGTTCACTACATATTGTTTACTACGTTTAAAATAAACTATATCAATAAGAACTTTATACTGTTTACTACTATAAAAAAAAATACTAGGAATTCGAAATATTTATTTTTTATAATAAAAAAATTTTAATCCTTCCACTTTTGTCATATTTCCATAAGGATGAGGTACGACTCATGAAAAATTTAAATTCAAATAATGCTTAAAAATAATATATAAACTAGGTATGTTATAATTTCAGTTTTTTACCAAAAATTACGTAATAACTTTTAATAAAATCATAATACAATGCTAATATAATGTAAAGGCATATAACAAAGAAGTGCAAATTACTGCTTCTATTTTTTCTACTTGCTTGAACTTTTGCAGCATAAATATCAAAGTTACTCTATTGATCCCTAAAATTTGTAATAACTTTATTAATCTTTTTTACATTTATCTTTATCGATATTTAATATCTTTATCATTTACAAAATATATATAGGTGAAGTCCAGACAAAGCAGATGTGTTAAAGTTTGGGAAGAGAAACTGACACAATTAAAATTAAGATTAAGAACTTTTTTTATTCTCATAATTCCATTAATGGAATCATTAATGGAATGAATAAATTAAAAACTTGAACATTTAAATGTCTTTTTAGTTAAAACATAAAAAAGAGAAACTATCTGCTTTGCCCGACCTCTTTGGGCAAAGTGGATGGGTCACTCAAGCAATGAAAATGGAATTAAAAATATCAAAATCAGTGTCAGCAGTCATCACAAAAGTAACTACCAAATCCTTCATATGCAGTGCAACGTTCATGAACCCACTGACTGCATTAGATCCATTTTCGGACGGTGTGTCGGTGTATTCTTCAGAATATACATTATACTGCGTTGTGGAAAAAAAATAAAAGTGTAAACCATCATGTGCCTTTCGTTCACTCGAAAGATGTGCTCCTTTTCTTGGTATTTTCAGTGCAATTATATACTGGATAAAAGAGAAGAGAATCGGCCATTTTCACTTTGCCCTATTCACTTTGTCAAAGAATCTACTTGGCATGAATTTATAAAGGTTGGAATAAGTTAAGCAACAAGTGAAAAATTTTAACCTTGAATACACATTTAAACATTTAAAGACAGAAAATTCTTATATAAAAAATCATTTGCACTGATTAAGAAACAACTGCTAATAAAGTTACGTACCTTAGCAACACTCATGTCTGCTTAGCTGGCTCTTCACTTAACCAAAGCTTAATGAATTAATTATATAATAATGCGCTATTCATGCGTTCTCGCAAAAAAAATTTTTGCGCTCATTTTGTTTAGCTATAAAAATATTTGTTGTGGGAGAGGGGAAGGTTGAGTAGGCTGTCAATCAGCCCTCCCATGTTAATAACAACCGATTTGATTGTTTGGATTTTTTTATTATAATAACAACCGATATCTCAGATAGATAAGCGAAAATAAAAAATATTCGCTTTGCCCAGGGAGTTTTGCTCGGACTTTTCCTATATATGTACTAATCAAACTTATTTTTATAAAAGTTGAATCTGTTGATTCCGTTGAGTTCTTCTAACGTTATGAAGGATCGCGCAAAACTCACAGGAGATTTTGCGAAGTAAGCGAAACCGGAAGGTATTGCAATTTACCAAGTCACCGCCGGAACTTTCAACTTCCTTTAACGAATTCGAACAAATTTGAACTAGGTATTCGACATTTCCTACAACCACAGAAGATGCAGATGACATTCCTCGTTGAAGGTACTTTTTCCTTGAACTTTCGTATCCAGTTTCGACTTGGCAAAGTTGAATAACTTATGATCGATCGATCATGACGTGTTTCATGTACAGTTTTCTACATCGAGAATTTTTACTCTTCTGAACATTAAATAATATATATTTATAATATTATATTATTATAATATATGATTTTCAAAATATTATAAGTATCTATAATTAATCTATAATTTAAGTATCTATAGTATCTATAAATATTTATAATAAGTATCTATAATAAAATATCTATAGCATCTATAAGTATATATACACGTATAAGTATAATTTACGTATCTATTTAATTTAATCTCTAAATATCATAATAATTCAAATGTAGGTATTAATATAAATTCTCGTATAAATATTAAACTATGCAATTAATGTAAACGAAAACAATTTGAATATTAATTTTTATGTAAACCATTTTTTTCATTCTATTTTGTATCAGGATTTAAAGAAATGCTGAATAATGTAGATAAATAAAAAAGGTAATTGAAATTTATTTATATGTGACAATGTTAACTATATTTTGTCTTATAATACTAGATCCACAAAAATCAATGTTTTTTTTTAAATATATCTCGATAGATTTATAATTACATCATTTTTTAATTGGACAGTGAAGGTATAGAAAAAACAGATAACCAGAGTTTGGGAAACTACAATTCGCTGAAGTAACTGTTGCATTTTAATGTCGCAGTTGAACCTATCAAAATTATGCTCGTTAAAATCCGGAATGTTCTTCGATCTTTCATTATAAAGAAATTCATGAGTTTTTCACGACCATTCAAGCCACTGAAGTCACCGTTCGAATGAGAAGTTTCATCGGCGAGTTGCAAGATTCCTGAGAAGTGCGAATTATTTTGAGAGAAAATGTACCTATTCATAACACGAGTAAACTCAAAAAAAACGGAAGTGCTGAAAGAAGGAATAATTTCGCTATTGCATACTCTCTTAGCTATAACCTGTTTTGTTAGAGAATTGTGCTAGAAAAAGAAATTGCAAGGATTACTGAACTCACGAATACTTTTTCACTGTATTTCTCTAGTTCTTTTTTCTACCATAATATAACACGAAGAAAATCTTTTCATACATATATTTGTTAGACAAAGTCATATTATTGTTAGACAAAGTTTATACTTTTTATTTACTAAAATTACCGTATATATTTAAAATTACTATGTACAATTATTTTTTGCATTTAAAAATGCGCTAATTGAAAGTTAACAAAAATATCATTCATAATTAAGCACGTATAATAGTTTTAATAGATTTTATTGATTGTGATAATTACACTCTGTATCTATTAGTATCTACGTGATATATTAGTACGTTATACACAAATAGTCATTATAAAGTAGTCGTTGTAAACATATTTTAAAATAAGCATTATCCCTGTTGGAGATATATATATATATATATATATATATATATATATGTGTGAAAAACTATATATATTTTATATTTTTTTTTTTTATGTTATATAAAAGAGAACACAGAGAGTT
>Ga0157364_1000414_pt1 | contig 28087 bp, 12 predicted proteins | sample AttsexASBM2_FD_111476 | JGI IMG/M metagenome (GOLD analysis project Ga0157364, IMG submission 111476) | Fungus gardens microbial communities from leaf cutter ant in Ribeirão Preto, State of São Paulo, Brazil - Atta sexdens ASBM2 | ecosystem: Host-associated > Fungi > Mycelium > Unclassified ... | reverse complement strand
TTGCTCATTTGTTGCTAAAAAGTTGCCAAAAAAAAATTTTTTTGCTCTGTCAGTTTTTTTAAAATTATATTCCGCTAAAGAAAGATTAAAGTTAGCGGAGAAATATACATATAACAAAGCCAATCTACTTCAAAATAACGTAAGAATTTATTGCTAATTTGTTGCTGTCGAAATATAGAAATTTTAAATTCATTACCTACGAAATAAATAAATAACAAAAACCTCAGCGAGCTGGCGGAATAAGAGTAAAACATTAGTAAAAAATTTGTTGCTCGCTTGAAATTGAGATTGAGATATCATCTGAATTTGTTGCTTTAAAATTGATACTTGCATACTGAGAGATTTTCACATCTATTAATCGGATTAATAAGTGTGAAAATCTCTCAATATGCAGGAAATAACAATTTTAAGCAAGTAACAAATTTTTTACTAATATTCTACTCTTGTTCCGTCAGCACGCTGAGGTTTTTCATTGTTATTTACTTTTATTTCGTAGACAATGGATTCAAAACTAGGATATTTCGACAACAACAAATTAGCAACAAATTCCTACGTTATTTGAAGTAGATTGTTTATGTTATATTGTTTATATATATATAAATATATATAAATATATATATATATATATATATATATATATATATATATATCGTTTATATTATTCCGCTAACTTAATCTTCCTTTAGCGGAATATCATTTAAAAAAAAGTGGCAGGGCAAAAAATTTTTTTCTTTGACATTTTAAAGATTTACGCTAAAATTTTAAATTAAGAAATTTTATAATTTAAATAAAATTATAATATGGATTAAAATACAAATAAAAAAATATAAATACAAAAGATGATTTCGGTTTTCTTGCGGGTGAGATTAATTCTTATATTTATACGTACAATCTAGATACGTGTCTGTTTTGACACGGTAGATCTCTATGTATATCATACGTTCTCGCATTTATGCAGCAACAGCACTCATCGCAATTTACATATTCGTATATTATCACTAGTGTATTGATGTGTCTTTCGTAAACAGAGATGAAGAAGTGAGACGATAGAGCGCGTTTGTGTCAGCGATGCATAATCAGTTTGTTCCACCAAGCGACTGTGATTGTATATAGAATGGAGCGATTTCTGTTGGGAATGAAATAAGAATACCAATGCGTGTGTGCCAGTGAACCATGAAAGGTCCTTTCGTTTCTTTTTCTTGTAATTGCGTAAGCACTCCTATGTGATACGTTACTGTTGCACTCGTGAAGGACGTATTGAGCGTCATTTTTAATCGTTTATGCAGCCAACGTTGAAAAGTGTAATGAACAAATGGAAAAAATAATACACAAAACATTGTTTCTTTATATAAGTCACCATGCGTTTAGTACAGCAACTGATCACGAGATAAAAAATGATAAAAGGATTAACGTTAATAGTTTAATAGAAAACGTGTATACGAATATAAATTGAATAGTAATGCTGGAAAATCCCAGCAGTGAGAACTTGCGCTTGATCACATGCGTTCTACATCCGCAAAAACCGATGTAGAAAACATTGATAATAATACATGAGAAAGGATACACGTGTAACATCAGCACAATTAGTACATCGACCAGGAATCGATCAATGTTATACTCATTGAGTGGTATCATGTAGAACTATGTAAATGCTGTAATAATAACACTATGTTATTGATCCCAGAATGCTACTTTCACATTAGTTAAATCGATCTATTAAAGAAGTAGTTACACAACATCTATCACTATCTTGCTGACACTAAAAAAATAAAACTTGAAAAAAATGGATATAATTATCAGTATTATGCTTTACTATTTCTTGATATTAATGGCTGCATAATTAATAAAAATATTTAAATTATCTAATATTACAAATACAATAAATAAATAAATAAATATGTATATATATATATATATATATATATATATATATATATATCTTTTATATAAAAAACATACTAAATAAAAAGATAAAATGCAATAAATAGGTTTAAACATTCGTAAGTAAATTATTATACAATGATCTATCTATCCTGAAATTAAATGTACAATTCGCAGAAACGTAATAAATTGATCTCAATAAAGAAATAGAAAAATAAAATAAATTGATCATTGTTACTACACTGGTTATTGATGATAATTCACGACTGATGCTTGACTTTTCAATAATGCCTTAGTCACTGTAGTAATTGACGATATTAAATTTTTTTTTAAACGCTTGCAAAAAAAGCAAATCATCTAATGACTGAAATTTTTAATAAATATCTTATTTTTAGCTGAATTTTTGCTGGTTTATCTTTTCTCTTTCTTTCTTCATGTTGGAAAAAAGGAGATAAGATGAATAATCCAAGAAATTCAGCTGAAAAGAACAGATTTATTGATAAATAGCTAAATAACAATGTAAAGTGTGTTATTCAACACAATACTTATAAAGATATATAGTACACAGAACGATTTTGCTGAAAGATTAATTAACAAATTTAGCTAACAATAAATACAGATCTGAAGATAATTACATTAGAACATCAAAATAATTATACATAAGAATTTCAAGCATAATGAGCAAGACTACAGAAAATTTTAGAGTTCTAGCAATTAGTTTAAATATCCTATACATAATTATTTTCATGATTATTTTCATAATTTAACAAAATTATTTTCAGATTTGTATCTAAATCTCAATTTTTATATACTTCAGCAAAATCATTTTTTTTTCATGTACCACTATTTAACCACTATTTATTACTAATATTTAACTTATGATAAAAAAATTTCATTATGGCATATACAAAACATATAAAACTCGCTGGGCAGACAAGGCTTGTTCTCTCCAGCTGAATTTCTTGCATTATTCTTATTTTCTCTTTTTTCTCCATAGAAAGAAAAAGAAGTAAGAAGTTCAGCTGAGAAAAAATAGACCTAATATATTAATCTAAAAAAAGTTTATAAATATAAACTTTTTGTGTAGATGTATTTAATTTTCCGTGCAAGAAAATAACCATGTGCAATTATAATCGAGATACTCTCGTGTTATCTTATCGAAGCTTACTCATAGCTTATAATGAGGCATTGACAGGCGTGTTTGTGATATTTATCATTTTCTTTGTGATAATAATAATCTATGAATTAGATCGATATCAATCTAAATTACTTTTTTAAAAAACTTTTGAAAAGATAAGTATAAGTTATATTTCTGCCAGAAATAGTACAAACTTAACGACATTATCTCTCTCTATTGAAATACTGCAATTAATTAAGTTTATAAATGTATTTTCTTTTTACACAGCATTTATTTACGATTACTTTTTTTTCATAATAAATAGTGTACAGTGTTCGAGATTCGATAGTGATGTAATATGGATTTTTGAAAAGAATATCATTTTTAAAAAATGTTACATTCAAACAGAATTTAAAATTTCTTTTGTAACCATGTGATGAAACACAGACTTGAGTGATGGTCGCAATATAAAGAATGCGAGCCATATTTTATCGGCGATAATAAAAAAAAACAGAAAGAACTAGCGGCTGTTTTTTTAATTATTATTCGCTTATTTGAATCGTTTATAGACCATCGTTCAGATATTAACGTATATAAACTACGTTGTTTACATGTAAAAGCTCAATACTAATTTAGTATGCGTTTATCTTCGTGTTTCAGCTGATCTACCAACAAATATAACAGCGCCAAAAGGTAAAACAAACATAATAACAACAACTGGGTATGTTACATAACGCCCAGCTAAACATTTATCACGGCTAAACAGTGTGACTAATAAAGTTGTAAATAACTGCATACCAACAATAGTCCAAACTCAATAACAAACGAAAGGATATAACTCGCAAATTGTTTTTTTTGTTTTTTTTTTTGCAAAAACTGTATAACTATAATGACAATAGCTGTATAACCATAATGACAAATGTTAATAAGCAATGTTAATATGCAATTAAATTTCGATATTTATTTGGAAATACGATATTTTGAAGTGTGGAGTTAACAGATTTCTAGAGAAAACCTATATTTCAAATTGTGACAGTTATTTTGCTATAAAATAATAATAACAAGTTGTTTTTGTAAGTAATAATAACGCTAAGTCTGACACGTGCTAAAATGCGTCGAATCAAAAATCGGATGGCTAAGTTTCAGCCGTTTCAGCTTCAGGCGCGAATACATAAAATTTTGCCGGTGATTCACCTCTTTCGGGTATGCGGTGTAGCAGTCACGAGAAACGGCCACTTACCGAAGGTGTGCTTTTTCACTCCCTCTCTCGTCCATTCGAAAATCAGCGTCACTTTAAAGTCGCTCCCGGTCGACTTTCACCGTGCGATTTCGCGAGGCAAAGCGAGGTGAGGCGAGACGAGGCGAGACGAGGCGAGACGAAGCGAGACGAGCGAGATATTCGATTTAAATGCCTCGTCGAACATGTTACGCGGCACTGCACGAAAGACGCGAATTAACTCCGTGATACGAGCTGGCAATCCGCGAGCGATAGTCCTGACGATTGTTAAGGACAAATTTAATAATAGTCGCGAACTGTCGATATATAGCGCCCGTGAAGCATGATTGGTTGCTTAGCGAGTAGCGATTGGCTTTATGCATATATAGATGACAATCAGAGTCGTAGGAAAGTCGAGTGCACCAGAAGCGATTAGAATTCTGAATTTAAATGCGAGAATGAGTATAATGACAAATAAAATGACAAGATGGCATAATTCGATTAGCTTTTGATATAAAATTAAATTTAAAAATGTTTTACACTTGCGTGGAAAAGCGCGTGTTTTGGAATTTGAAGTATAATCATCAGAAATTATTGAAAAGCTGAGTTTGTAAATGCAAAAATGAGAGCAAAACGAATATAATGATAAACGAGATAATAAATAATGATTAGCATTTGCTATAAAATTAAGTTTAGAAAAATATCATTCTATTTCTAAAAAAAAGTGATTACTCAATTTCCTTTCTTTCTTTTAGTAATAATTATCTTTAACAAAAAATATTTTCTTGATAATAATCTTAAAATGTACTTATCATAAATTTTATAAAAAAATATTAATATATGTATTCAAAATAAGATTTTCTTTTGAAGAATATTATAAAATCGAAATTATTTTATATGATTAGTAAGCAAATTGAATTGTTAATTTAATAATCTTGATCGAAAATATTAGACTTATACTAACTTCAGAATATATTTTGAATAAATTTGATTCTTGTAATAAACATATGATAGATTTGTAGGTATAAACTTTCTTAAAAATTCAAAATATTTGGAACAAGTAATTATTTGCGTATGTGTCGTTTCTCCAATTTTATAATATAAAAAAAAAATAAAGTTTTGTTTTGAGTAAGAATGCACTTTAAAAAATATCGATTCAACACACAAACAGTGTCTACATAATTTTCACTGTATTTGATGTTAATATTAACACATCGTAGCTTTTTAAATCCACACCATAATGGCTAATATAAATCAGAGATTTTAATTTTATGCAATTTTTTTTAAATGCAAATCACTGCATGATATTAAATGCATATCGATATTTTTTAAAGTGTGTAATAAAAGAATGGTAAGATGACGTAATTCAATTAGACTTTGATATGAAATTAAATTTAGAAATTTAGATACTCGTTTAGAAGCGCGTTTAAAATTTGAAATCGATAGGACACCAAAAGCGATTGGAATATTTAATCTTTAAATGAATATTTAATCTTTAAATTTAAAGAATAAGAGCAAGACGATTGTACTGACAGATAATAAAATTATATGTATAATTCGTTTAATATTTGGAGTGAAAGATAAATTTAGGAATTGGACTTGGAAATATATATTTAAAAATTTATAATTAATAGACTATTAGAAGCGGAATGCATTTAAGCGTTTTAAATTTCTTAAATTTAAAAATGAGGATAGAATATATTCAAAGAAAATGACAATAATAATTTATGAGAGGAACAATAAATATTATTTATACAATAATGCAATAATTGTCTTAAAATTTGAAATCGAAAAAAAATTCTTTAGAATAAACTTTAAAAAAGAATAAATTAAAAAAAACCTATATTTGCAAAGGAATTTGCGCATTAGTAATTGTAAAGATAAGCTATCGCTTAAGATATCATTATGAACGTATATCATTGTGAACGTACAATGCATATAACAATCTGAAAAACAACAATTTAGCATTAATAAGAATATTAACAAACGAGCTCTCTCGAAATTTTTTTACGAAAAAATTACACATTAATTCTAGATCGTAATTAAAAGTAACATAAAAAAATTTAATAACGATTTAGAAGCTGCAAAAATTATTTCAATAAAAAAAGAAGTGCTTACATGTACTTTAACGGAATTGCAATTAAGAAATAATGATAAAAATTTAAAATCCATTATAAATGTTTTAATTATTCAATATGATTTATGTAAAATTTTATCGCAAATAGAGATTAATTGTTGTAAATAAAACATATTAATTTATTCTAATTATTTACAAAACAACTAATCTTTGATCATGATAACTTTAAGCATAAATCGTTTTGATCGTTTAAAGTACTTACACAAAACAATTAAGATTTTTGTTATTATTTTTTAAATTATAGTATTATAATAATAAAAATAATAAAAAACAAAGGAAATAAATTAGACAAGTATATTGCTAAATAAAAATATAATGTTATTTAATGTTATACAACTTTCATTTATTTAAATATTAACACATTGTATTTGTGAAAATGTGCGTAATACATCCTCTTAAATAAACATTTTTACGCCAAATGTTCAAATGTCAGAGTCTTTTTGTCGTTTATTATGTATTTTTGTTACGTACATATGTGAGAGATTTGCTCTCACGAAATTTTTTCACACGCATTCCTCCAAATCTCTCGCAAGACACGGCATAATAGGTGAATGCTACCAACCACGATCAAGCGCAATCACAAGGTGTATTGCGATCACAAAAAAGTGAAAATTCTTCCTATTTACACATTACTTAGGATACAGCTGCAATTATCGAACAGCGATACGCGCGGTTCTGCCTTGAGTAGAAAAAAAACGCTCGCGTAAAAACATAACCTTATTCCGAATTCATGTCATTCACGAAATCGGAGTTGTTATTATGCTATATTATGCCTTATCCAAGGATTTTACGCTTACGATCGAACGGGATTCATCATGAAAAATATCCTTACCTTACTCGCGACTCCTCCTTTTGCTCCGATCGGCTCGCTTTGACTGGGCTTTGACAAGGCGATTAATGCGGACACGGGACTCCCGCGGGAGTCCGTTGGATGGCGGTCGTCGGCCACCTCGTCCTTATTTCTCTTTATTTAGCTGTTGATTTGCCGTCGACGATCCCGCCAGGCTACGCTACGCGTCGTCCACCACATCTCAACGGTCGAGCCACGGCGCGGTGCCACCTTCTCTCGAACAGTCAAAGGACATGGGAACCCGCAAGTCCCGCGACGTAAACGACACTCGCGCGCTACACAGCTTTCAATGTGGACGTACATACACTACATATAACGCGTACACTGGTGTACATTGGCGTATACCACCATTACCACCTGCGTGCAACACATTCTAAGGCCAGCGAGACAACAAGACTCGCTTTTGTTTACTCGCGACGGCCCCCTGTCGGCCTGTCATCGGAGAAGAGAGAGAGAGAGAGAGAGAGAGAGGGGGGGGATAGTGAATGTCTTTTCACACAAGAGAGAAGGTACACAACAGGAAGATAGCTTGACTCTTCGTGGTTTCGAGCCAGTAACAGATTACGGTGGTTTGATCTTCGCCAGGAGCGAGATGATCCTTTGAAGATTGTAAAACCACCTTAATCTCGCCACAGATTACAGAAACTGAAGATTGCTGACCTCAGAGACTGAAGTCTCTAATACGCAGGCGATAATTTAGAATTTAATTATGTTTTATTTATATGTGATTGATTGCGTAGTCGTTTCGTATATAGTTTATTATTTTAGCATAATTAAGATAGACTTGAAGATAAAAGAATACAATATAATACTCTTTAAAATGTTGAAAATTTAGAATTCAGAGAAGTTCTGAAAAAGTATTAAATGATATTGTTTATAATAAGCGAAAAAAAAGTTTAAGAAACATAACATGATTGCCATTTTTGCGAAGATTTTTGATAATCACTTAATTTGTATTTGTTAGTAGTTTTTCAAGAGATTTTTCTTATATCATAATATTATTATATTATTGCATAAAAATTTTATCGTTAATAATTAAAAATTAATTATTGTAGTTAGTCATTATAATATAAAAGAATATCAGCTGGACATTATATCGACGAGGAAGTCATTTATAATAACAAAGATCATATAAAAGATTTATTTTTATGTACACATTTCATATTTATATATTTTAAAATATAGTTTAAAATTAATAACATTGTAAACATTATTAAATAGCAAAATTAACGCACACTAAAAATACACGCACACGTAAGTAGATAATAAAATTAATACTTTAATTAATAAATTAAAGTAGATAAATAAATCAAATCTTTAAATTCGTCATTGCGCCATCATGCGACAGAAGATTAAATCAATATACTTGTTGTGTATTGTTTGAATATATATAATTCTTAATAAAATATAAAGAGATAATATTGCAGTTCCTTTTTTGAAAGTTTGCATATAATAAAACCGCCAATATTTCTCTTAAGAAAAGTTTTCTTGTATAATCTTTTCTTTGTATGTATGGGAAAAATTAAGAGTAAAATTAAGAATTAAAAAATAATTAAGAGAATAATTTTTTAACAAAAATTATTCTCTTAATTATTTTTTAATCTTAAATAAACTCATAAAAAAATTTTCTCAAAGATAAAAAAAATTAAAGAAATTAAAGAAACTATTACGTTTGATTTACAATTTCGATATCTTTTTTCTTTATATTTATTATTATTGTAGTATGCTATTAAACTTTATTTTTTTATATTAAATACCCAGACAATACATTGAGACGTAAGACGTCTTTAAGATGTTTTTTAGACGCCAAAAACGTCTCATGTCTCTCTTTTGAATACTTTGTGTTGTCTGAATAATTATTACGAAATACACTTACCATTTAAAAAACGCGCTACTTGCACTTTTCATAGTAACTTCAAATCGTGATACAAGATCTGTTTGTGTTGTCTGTGTCTGCTTTTTTTGCATTGAGCATCTTCACTTTCTCTTTTTTCGACGTCCGAATATATATTTATCTCATTTGTGCAAACATTTTTGAAGATTTCAAGCCACGCGAACAAACCTACTGCGTTTCGAGATTCACTGTCAGTGCTGTAAACCTAATGAACAGTATATGTGACGCGCACTGTAGATTTTCAGCATCGATAAATATCGGAACGTAGCCATATTGAATGCGTTGTGTAAAGTCACATTCAAATCGCTCCGCATTTTCCATGATTATTATCGTCCGAAATAATCCGGCGTATGAAAAATTATCGCGAGTATCTCCGATAGGATGCCATATAGTCATCGTAATATATCGAGTGTCGTATGTAATCGTTAATATCGTATCGGTTAGCATTGAGTATTCGTTTTTGTGCGCTTGGCATTGATTCCCTTCACGTCCATTCCCGCCAATGTCGTGATCACCGAATACATCATTTTACGGTCAGTAAATTAATTCTTTTATTTTAATTATTGTTTTATATTACTATTTATATACATCATTGCTGATGAATAAAACAATAGCGATTGTATCTTTCCCAGAATGAATTGAACAGTAGATAAGAAAAGCATATATTTTTTAATTTTGTAACGTTTTACGCATATTGGAAATTTAAAATTATATACATACACACACACACACACATATATATATATATATATATACATATATATATATATACATATACACGCATACATGTGTACTAGGATTACAATCTTTTTAAGAATTCCAAATTTTTTAAGTTTCCATTTCCAATATTTAAGTAAAATAATTGGAAATAATAGCATTTATATTTAAATAACGTAATATTTTAATTGCAATATTTTGATTGAATATAATTAATAACATATTTCAAATATAATGTTTTTATAATCTTTTATTAAAACAATAGCATGGTCTAAGATTTTTATAATTGTTAGCTATCTTTAAAAATAATAAATTTAATGTTTGTCAATTAAAATTAATTACTTATCATACAGTAGAGATACAATATAAAATATTGTATCTCTAAATACACTCTTTTTAATGTATTTTATTATTAATTAAAATATTGTATCAATTTTAATTCGGAAGATATGTAAAATTTTATTATATTATAATGAATGAAACTATACTTTTATATATTGAAACTTATGTTTATTCTGTTTTTATATTAAAGAATATAGGATTCTTTATTTTTAATTTTTTTTACATTTTTTTCTTTTTTCACTTTTATTTATTTTCTTTTTTTTCTTGTTAATTTATTTAGCTTTTTGAAGGCGTTAATTTACAATTTTCAACATACTTATATGTAATACTTATATGTAATATTTACATATTTATTCTATATCTCTATCTTTCTTTCATTATCTGAAAAGTTATTTTCTCAATTATTTTCTAATTTTTTAATTTCTTTTTCTCAAAATTTACTTTCGTTATTTATATAAGCATTTTAGACATGTATGGACCGTCAAGTTCGTAACCCAATTTTCTATAATAATTACGTGTACCAACGCCTGCAAAAATAGTATTAATTTTTAAATCTTTGATCAGTTTTTATGGTGGTCATCTAATAATAAAAATAAGAGAGGTTTTGCACGTAAAAGCATTATTTATAATATACCTGAAATTACGGAAATTTTATGTGATTGATGTTCCTCTTTTGCGATTCGTTCAGCTTCCTCCATTAATAGAATACCAAAGCCTTGGTGTTGAAACTTTGTGGGATCGCGAGCATTAACAGGTACTACACTGCCATAAACATGAAGCTCTCTTACTATAGAAGTTTTTTCTTTTAATTCCGGCCTAAAAGAAAAATAGACAATATTATATGCAAATAACTCATTTTGGAAACTTATTTAATTTATATTTATATTTAAGTTAAATTTATATATCTAAAGAAATTCATCTTCCAAGTTCCAAGATAGAAAGTCATATCTCTTGAACTGAACTAAAATTAATATGTTTCAAAATATATTTTAAAAATATATTTTATTAATAATAAAGTATATTAAAGAGTTTTTAGAGATAGAATATTTTGTATTACATAGTAAATAATTGCATTTAATTAACAACATTAATTTATTATTTTTAAATGTAGTTAGTGATTAAATATTTAAATATTGCTTAAATAATAAAAATATTATTTTAAAATAAAATAAAAGATAATTATGTAAAGAAGTATGTTGTTAATATTAATTCTATTCGATTGAAAATGAGTATTACTTAATGATGTGATTACTGAAAAAAAAAGTAACAGATGCGATATAAAAGTTATACCTGAATGTGTTGGTAGAACATTTCCTTAATCTGAGTAGGCCAATTAGAATATCTTGTAAGGGATCTTCGTATGATAGAAATGTTTCCCATCCGCCATTCGCTACGTAATCACGTCGGATAAGCTCTACTTCATAGGGTTGCACTTTGTGATGTATTTCTTGAATCCCTACTTCACGCGTTCTAACATCACGGCAATCCGTGCCCATATCCTTCATTCTTTCTAGAGCTAACTCACGTAGATTCCCATGTTCTACACCAGAACTATATATTTTTTTATATAAAAAGAATGATATGTAGCATTATTTATTATAAGTCTATTATTTGTCTATTATTTGCTTGTGTAATTTAATATTATAATTACGTTACTAATGGCATAGGTATGTCGCGTTGTACGCGATAAACGCGAGTCCATGGTGGTATCAAAGCTAGAATACGAGCTATAAGATCGACTAATATACTGGGAGCATAGCTTTTATATCTGCCAGTTTTCCATAATTCATACAAGCCGGTGCCACGTATAACCAATGTTGGATAAATTTTTAATCCATCTGCTCGAAACGCAGGATCTTTGAAGAATTCCTAAAAATTGATACAAAACTATAAGTATTAATAGGAAATAATTGAGTAAGTTAACATTGTTCTGTACGTATAGCAACAACATTACTTTAAACTGGGCGATATCTCGTTCCAAATCGACATTTGGTAAATCTGGCATCATGTGAGCTATCACTTTGAATCCAGCATCTTTTGCTAGATGAAAACTCTCACATACGGCATGTACTGTATGTCCTCTATTAGTATCACGCGCTACATCTTCATATATTGATTGTACACCAATTTCTAAACGTGTGCACCTATCAAATTTTAATTTTTAATAAATAAAATAACTGCATAAATTTTATTATAATCTCAAATATTCTATTAAAAAAAGCAGATGTATACCCATAACGTAACATATCTGAAAGATGCTTCTTGAGACAATAATCAGGTCGAGTTTCAATAGTGATGCCGATACATTTTGTAGTACTACGTTCCGAATAGCTCACTGCTTCGTCAACATTATTGCTTACATGACCTGACAGCGCATCGTGTAAATTTCGTATAAAATAATCTCTATAGTCATCTGGCAAAGACATGAAAGTACCACCCATAACAATAAATTCAATCTTGTCAACATTATGACCCAATTGTTTTAACTAAAAGTATAATGTACAGTTATATATATGATTGTATGTTTACAAATACTGAAAGATTGAAATTATCTGAGAAAACAATAAAAATACTTGCTTTACCTGTTCAACACGATGTCTAGTTTGTAAAAAAGGATTATATCTTGCACGTATAGCTCTCATTGATGTAGGTTCATATCCTGTATACGATTGTGTTGAATATTCGAAATCAGAATCTGGACCACCAGGACAATAAACACAAATATTTCCTGTCATATTAATATGTGGACATCTGTGTGGTTTACACATTACTGCTACAACAGCAATCTGCAATAGCTCTATTATTTTTCGTTTACAAAAATTGTTATACAATAAGTCTGTTCTTTGTCACAATACTGGATTATACTAAAACTTTCTATCTTGCTTTTGCCAAATTTTAAATAATCTACTTTATTTTAAGTACAAAGATACACTTGTCCAGTTATAAAGAGCAGACCTTAGGATACAAGCCCCACTTAAACTAACCCCACTAGCAGTCCTGATAGGTTTAGCCTTCAATTTCGGTACAAGTATATTTCTAGCATAACTAGGCACTGCTGCAATAATATCAACCAATCTTGGGGAAGAATCCAAGCCATATTTTGAAGAAATTCGCGTCTTTAACTTATTTAGATCAATGTTTCGATTTTCATTGTGTGCCTTTAATAACTCCTGTATTATCTCTCCGATTGTTATTACCATACGTTCTTCCTTGCTTTGATTTGTAAACTCTAAACAGACATAGACATATTTCAATAACAAGTTAAATGTTTATGTTAATTCTGACTATATATTGTAATAATAATATATGTGCAGACTTACTGGATATCACCATGATTGCAAACCTTTATATCCTTATGTCAAGCGTATTTTGAGAGAATGATCAATATATTTTCTCTTTTTTTTTCCCTCAGATCTCAATATCACAAAACTGAAAAGCTGCAAAATTTTAGGGCAATATGCCGGGTGACGTCGTATGCCGACAGTCAATCGCAAAAAAGTGCTTTTTTTGTTGTGCACTGATTCCACTGGACTTATATTAAAATTTTCTCACTTTTGCCAAACTTCAAATATACATCTGTTTCATATTTTGAGTACACTAATAGCGTATAATGTTTACTAGCGTATAATGTTTACTTTGGTTACAAAAAGAGGTAATAGATCATAAATCTATGGATATAAATGAATTATTGGAAGCACTATATTATCGGTTATTCTAAAATTCTTGTCGCTACTTTTCGATGAATCTATGCTAGATGGCACTAGTAGAACTATATCGTTATTGTAGTTCTTCTAAATAGGCTTGTATCTTTTTTACTGGCTTCCCTATATTATTATTCTATGAAAATTGTAGTAATAGTGTTATAGTTGTAACCACATACTTTTATTTCCTAGCTGCATTTATATATAGCTGCAATCCTTTAGCGTATCTTATTTTTAAATTAAATTAAATTATTGTTTTTCAATGCAATTTTAAAAATTATAATCCAAATTATACATTTGTCAAAATCGGAAATAAAATGTTTTAATAGACACCGTATCTTATAATAATATTTTTATAAGACATCAAAAATTATGTCCTGATTTTGAACATGTGTACTATCTGGATAAGCAGTGATATTTTTCTGTCAAGAAAAGCGAGGCTTAGGCTCTCTATTGTTATATAAATTTGCGAAAAATTCTGTAACTATAATGATAATAGTAATATTATTTATCATTAAATAAATTATTTTTCATTTTAATTTAATTTTACGCCATGACGTATCTCATATAGGAACGGAGTATTTTAATCGTGTAATAAGCAAGTAGTTTCGATAGAATGACTTATCGTAAGACGTTATCACGTTCTACGATCGATCCGGACCAAAAAGCTTCTAATAGAACGGTTAATTCAAGCGGTTTCATCCGTTCCACTGATTGGACGATCGTAAAAAATTAATCGAATCCGTGGGTGTGCGGTGCAATATCAAGGGAGCGGTTACGTGATGCAATTTCTCGGCCGATCCAGCGACCTTATGGAAAATCGAGCAGACGCGCATGCCTGTGTGCGTGTTTCCGTGAATTTGGTATTTCAGCTTGGCGGTTTTACGGTGTTTTAATCGTTTCTCGCATATATCGAACAATTAAATCGAATGCGCGGCAAAGCGACTGCGAAATGAGAATTCTGATTCGCATCGTGATTATTGTGGTTCTACAACTCGTTATTACATACTCTCCCTTTAAAGGAGCAGCTCTCGGTTATGTCGATAGTATTAATTTAACTGACATTATAATCGACGCCAATAGGTTCGGAAAACTTCAATAACATATACATTTTTATTCTGATTTATATTTGCTTTGTACCTCATTTTTTTTTAAATAAAAAGATGACTTTATAATACAAACATAAAAGTAAATTACAAATAGTTACAATGGTGAATGCAATTGAGATTCGATTCTCCTAAGATTGTCATACAGTAAAAAACATTTTATATTTGTGTTGAAAACTGTCTACTCAAGTTCTTGGTAAAATTTTGTGTTGAACTTGTATATGTTCAAATGAATGTTAATTTAACATAATGTAATTATGTTATTTAGTAGTTTATAGTATGTTAAATTGATATATCAACATTTTTTAATATCAAAATAACATAATGAGTAAGTGAACAAATAACATAAAAAAATATGTTTTAAAACTTAAATTCTAAGAGGAATGAATAACATAAATGAATTAACATATCATAAATAATAATTTTACTAAAAAAATGTGCTTCCGAGGTTTGTTTACAAACTGTATCACCTTTTTTATGTTTATTCTTTTACAGAATATTTTACATAATGTAATCTTCTAACATATTTGCGTTAAATTAACACATAATTTTGAGTGGATCATTTGGGATTACATGTGAAATATACTAAATTTAATATAAATTTTCCAACGGTATAAATGAAATTAAAAAATATGATATCCATAAAAAAATCTAATAGAGAAAAGTGACATTTTATGTCACAAATGTCGACAGATGACCAACTTTTGAAGATTCCATCGTGGCAGTCGTTTACTCCGCAGCAAGAGAGATGAGAGAGTCGATATGACGAGGATGGGATAGATAAGAAGATCTTCTTTTTTAAGACTTCGGTGAATTGGCGGTTTTTTCGATTGGGAATGCTGCGACCGCTATCAGCTATCGGTGTTATTAAAGCGACTTGATTTCCATGCATCTCATCGCGAACTGCGAAGTTGCTGGTCCAAATAGCGTCGGGGATGATAGGATGGAGCTCGTAAGTTAGACAGACGGAACTAGAGTGAGGGAAGAAGTTGTCGCACGCGGTCGGCTAAATCGGGGCCAGGTCGCGTCGGGCAAAGTAGTTAAGATATTGAACGGGGTCGAAGATGAGGGTGGGCCCGCCGCCGCGATTAAGTTCAAACATCCTCTCACCCTTCGCGCGCTTTCGATTTTCTATACGGTTCACGGAAAGCCGTTAGGATAAAATTGTGCCACGTAACGGCACGGTGAGGAAATTTGTAATCGATCTTAAATTTGATTTGATCTCTATAAAATATCTGAAAATTTGGTTTAAAGAAATATACGAATAAACGTAGAGGGAAAAAAATGTATTTGGTATTTTATAGATACTTATATGTATATATGTATATAAACATTCTAGCAAACATAAAGTAACAGTAACATTATTTCAATGTTGCAATTTCCTATTCAATAATATAATTATTACATACAATACGTCTTATATAACATTTATATTGTTAAAAGAAGTATTATAATATTATAAATATTATAATATTAATGTACTTTGTGTTTAGCGAGATATAATATTTCGTACTTATTAAAATTATTATATATCAAGATTATTATTAGATATATAATAGATTAATAAAAAATTACTATTATTGTGGAAAAGGGATTATTATTAAAGGGATTTATTATTTAGTGTTTGTGTGACAGCGACGGAAAAGTAATGGGGTTGCTTTTAGTTCGTATACTTAAAGTGTCCCTGGAGTCTATGAAAGCTCTGAACGGTATCGTTAGTATCCTTCGGGACCCACATATCGGGAGAGAAAGATTTTCCTGCATGTCCCTACACGCTCCTATACGCAACCACCCTTACAACGTTCTCTTTTCTCTCCATCTCCCCTTTCTCCTCCACCTTTTACTCATACATATCCTGGCATCCAAGACGGGAATTTATTACGTCGCGCATTTATATTCCCGCGTCTCTCATAAATTCTGCTTTACGCGCATGTAAGTGGCTCCACTTTTGTTCATAGATTCCTACGACTGTCAGATTTATGTTTCCATACGCGATATACGATTCGACAATCTAAGATTGCGGAGGGGGGAGAGAGAGAGGAGAGAGAGAGAGAGAGAGAGAGAGAGAGAGAGAGAATATGCTGAGAGAGGAAAAAGATGCGTGCTGATGCAGTTATATTGCTTAAAAAATTGACGCAAAAGACAAATATTTTCCATTCAAATAGAAAAATTGAAGCATTGAAATTCAGGATATTGAAGAACATTTGTACATTGAAAAAAAGAGTCTGGTACAGCTATCAAATGTTAAATGAAATAGTGCCAATCAAAAATGTTCAGTTAATATAATCAAAAATAATTTTATTTTCTTATACATATTTAGTAAGTATTATCAATCAGTTAGTTAGATTATATTTGATAATATTTATTAAATATAATAGTAAATCAATCGAAAAATATCAAATTGAGCCAACGTGGATATTGATGCGCAAATTTAAATTTATTACAATTTGCAATTAACAACAACGCTGTATCTGACAATTTATTCACTGTTAAATTTACTCTCAGAATCGTCATATTTGTACATTTTATTTAATTTGTTATTAAATATTTGGGAATGCAAAATTTTGCTTATCATTGACCGAACATTTAATTGATACTATTTCATGTCATTCAATATTTGCTATAACTATTATTATAACTCTTTTTTCAGTATAATAATTTATTTTATAATAAATATGATCCCTTTAGATTTTTTTGCACGTGTCAGATTTTCTGATTTTTTCGCACGTGTCAGATTTTCTGATTTTTTTCGGTCGTGCATTCGACGATCGTTCCTTTCGTGTCATTTGGATGGATAGGATTTTCGTACGAGCATTTCCGCGGGCGATTCGACTCCTTTTCTCATCGCCTAAAGGTTCGTCTGGACATCGGGCAAGCACCGATATATATATCCCGACGTGTACGTTCATACGTGTAACCGGGACGATAGCCCGGGAGAGAAATCCGGCTTCGTAGATGGGAACGACGGAACCCGATATTACATACTTCGCGATACAAGAGCTATGAAAAACGCCTCCGGGCTCTACTATCGTCGCTAACGCTGTATAGGTTGGGATTATAATAATTCGCGTCACTGCGTCCAATTTCAATCTGCCTGTCTGGACAAGAGCGGGATGTATCGGTAGGAAGCAGGACTCGGTGCTTCGTTAAACGAACATCGCGTACTTTATAATATAATACTTTCCTTTTTTTTTGTGATATTTAAAATTATGCGATATTGAGTGTCGATTCGTAAGAATAGAAAATATCGAAAGTCGATTAAATATAGATAATTTTTTTCTCTTACTTTTATCGTGCAAATCATATTCAGGTATGATTACCATCATTAAATAGAAATTTTCCGAATTCTAATATTTTGATAGTATTACAGAGAATTAATCAGATTAAATTAAAGGTTTGATTGTTTGATTCTCGTTCCTTTCATTCAAACCTACTTTGTTATCTTCTTTTGTTATCACGAAACGCTTGCTTGATTATTTGGGTACTATGCTTTCTGTAATAATTAGCAATTATTCCATGTTGACTTGTTAAACATGCACGCAAAATGATATTTAATTTAATACCGCACAATCGCATTATACTAATGGTATGACGATATTGATTTCCGAAAGAGCTTCATTTGTTGCTTTAACGGAGCTGAGAGCGATACGGATTTGGTAACCTAGCTATATACATATTATATACATGCAGGTTTCTGTTAGAACACCTGAGTAAACGGAAATTTCGGGACGATAAATTAGCACTTTAAGATAAATCAAAACACGAGACTAGTCAAGATTATTAATTAATTAATTCATTATTATTTCTTAACTTTTTGATCTTTTTGATTGAATCTTAACTGACTTTATTAATTAAATACGAGAAACATCTACATATCTACATATATATCCAGCGAATAAACCGACATTATTTGTCACTTTGATATCAAAATAACGTTTTTAACGTTATGTCGTTTTTAAACGTTTTGTCTTCTTGTTTGCTGGGTAATGTCTACATATAAATAGTATATAATCCCTGCATCTTAATATCAAGGTATTAAATTGTTTTCCTCGTAAATTTCTCTTATTTTTCTTATGTTTGTTCATTCATTACACGCTCACATACATACCCAGTCATACAGGCTGCGAGCTCGCTTTATAGATCATCATCTTCTATACAGACATTGAACGATGATCGATGTATTTGTTTATTATTGTCGAATTCAACACGATGACAATAGAAACATTCAACTGCGAACTTAATGTTAAGTATTGTGTACAATAAGTGTTCGATGAACTCTCTGCATCGTGTAATTCTCCTTTATGAGTCTCTTATACACGCGCACGCGAGAATGTGCGCGCACTCGTGTCACACACGTATTTCCGTTCCTTAGAGTGAGTATCCATGGCATACGACAGGTGAACGGTCTATGGAATAAAGCTCGCTGATCCTGTAGCAGAGATCTTCAACCTTACTGCATGACCTGCTTTACTGTCGGCCATTCTGAGCTTCCTCTATCCTTTGACGAAAGCTCGTGATCCTTTCACCCGTCGTGATTCTATTTATTTCTAAATACGCTAACTGTTGCCGCGAATACGTGTATAAACACATTATTATTAATCGATACTGACGTTACTTTGAATAGAACTTTATTTGCACCAGTGCATTCTTTTCGATCAAATCGTAGATAAATGAAAAAATATATGATATACAAATAAATACAAAAAAATACATTCCATGATATATAGGATGGAATGTAATTTGTCATACAATCGAAAAGAGAATAATCATTTATAAAAAAAAAAAACAAAAAAAAAACAAAAAATGTGGTACATTTTTTCATATGATGCTTCGTTTTTAAGAAAATTAATTTTGAAAATTTGTTACGCTTGTACAATTGAATATAACTTGGCTGTCATATTATTTCGTTGATTGATTGTTTCTGTCTATGTTAATATTTATAAACTTGATTTTTTTATAAATATTGGTTATTGTTTAAATAAATTTTTTGCAGATTATTAATTCTTTGATCGTGAATTATCGCGTTCCACTTTGTATAAATAAATGAAAAAATGTATACCATGTAAATAAATATAAAATTAACAAAAATATTACTGTCTTTAATTAGATTAAATGTGCTCTCTGATTAGTGATGAAAAACGATAATTGCTTTATTAAATCAAAACATTATTTTTTATCAAAAATAACGTTATTTTTTTAATAATAATTAGATGACAATTCTGTTTTCTAAATTTAATTCTTATAAACTTATTATTTCTTAGTTTAGTTAGATATTTTTATTTAAATTTAATAACTAATAATATTTACGAATTTAATAACTAATAATATTTACTAATAATATTTTTTGCTACGGAAGTAAATTAAAAAAAAAATTAAAAAAAAAAAGAAAAAACAAAATTATTTTCAGCTGCGTTGATAGAGTAAAGCGCTATAGCTTTACCCGTGGATAGAAATATTGTAACCGAATGAACGCGCGGTAGCATGCGTTGCGGTGCATCCATGTGTATGCTGGACCGGTAATAGTGTCCAGGACAACACACGACCGCTATGCAACAATGCACGTATCTATAGTTTCCTCCTTTCTGGCGCAGCATCATGACGCTCTTCTAGCTGTCATGATACTGTCGCGCTGTATAGTGCGTCAGATTTCGTCCGAGAGGGCCGGTGATTTTCCAGCTTGCGGTTTAGCTTTAATCTCACCAACGCGACGTCAAATTTTAATACAGAGAGAACACACAGAAATAGAGAGAGAGAGAAGCAGTGACGCGATTGTGTCTCAAATGTAAAATGTAAATGAAAGGCGTGTAACAAAATGCGCATCTACGCGTCGGGATCCATTTATGTGTCCCTTCTCGTGATATTCATTTAAATTCGCCATATCTCGCGTAATTATAACTTTTGACCGGCACTTCTGTTGCGCCGAGTTTATTAGCGACAGCTGGATCCGTTAAATTACGTGTGTGATTTAATTAAATTTTCACCGATGGTGCCACCGATCGATATTTTCGCGCTCTGCACTTGTTAATGTGCGCAGAAAATCTTTCTCGCGATCAATTTACACCGATTATCCAAGATATTTGTACAAGTGAATCAAATTCCCACAACGAATTTACATAATGCCTTGCACGTGCGTTTGATCAATGGTTATATGGCTTGATGGAATCAAGTGTACCTTTTATTCTTTCAAGAATGACACTCTGTACAGATGCACGCTGGTCTGATCAACTTTAATCGATATATATCTCAGCCAGAAATAATTAATCGAAATCAATATTGATAATAATAAAGAAATATATGAATTTTCAATGCTATCGACTAAATAGTAATTCATATGGCTTATTTGCTATAACATAATCAAAAAATTATCATTTTTTTAATTTTTTGCAGAAAAAAATAAAACATTGAAAAGAAAAAAAGAAAATTTTCTGGAAAACTTCGTTTTTCGAGTTATATTATTGTCGAATAGTCGATGTCGAATTTTGCTTGATATTATTATCATCTTCAATCTTATCATAATTGTTTTTATGTTAACTAATTGCGAATATTTACATAAAACTATTATCTTTCACTTGATTCTACATCGTATAAACCATTTTTTTCAGACTTTGCATAAATTCTATCTGGACTTGACAGAAAACAATAGAAATTTTATAAAAATATTTGCAATTATTAAATTAATACAAAATTTCTGATAAGATCAGAATTATGATGAGGTCAAAGATAATAAAAATATCACTCAATATTCGATATTGATCACTTATATAGACTAATTATTCTGGATACGTTCCTTACTTGATCACTAATATATTTGAAACGCTTGCGTATCGATCGCGTTTTTTCTGGTTATTCGAAATTTTTATTAAAACATATTGTAAAAAAGAATGGAAAGTGCGAATGATACTCTATAGTTTAATCTCTAGAAACGCTTTCGATATCACACGACACTAATAACACACACACACGACACTAATGACACACACACACACACACACACACACATTTTCGCATACAATATTTTAGAGTTATAACCAAATGTCGTTCGCAATATGTTTCTCGAAACGGCCGAGTTATCGTTCCATGTTCGAATTTATCTGGCTCGATACGTACGACTTGACACACACCGCGAGCGACTTAATTTCCGTTGTCAGGCGATCATATGGGCTGATGTATCGTCTATAAGACGGTATCTTATTTCACATCGTACATTTTCTCATATGCCTTTACCCGTTTGTATACTCGCATTTATCATACCGCACATTGTACACGATATCGGCACCGACGTGGTTTCGTTGATGCACATGCACCGACAACAGTGTACGTATCTCGAGCTTCACTTAAGTTAATGATATCAGTCACCGATCTATTTACGCCGTTCCTTCGAGTGAAGGAAAAACAGAAACCATACGATATTCCACGGAATGGTTGACAGAAAAATCTTTCACTGACGACTCTACTGATATCTGTATTCTTTAAATTCTTTGGAGTGAAATCTCACTCTAAAAAATAAAAATGCCGTCACTCTTGAAAAAATGGCAGAATCTTCAATTTTTAGTGAGATTCTACTTTAAAGAATATAGAGAATATGTTTCCCAGACAGAAATGATTAATCAAATCAATATTGATAAATGGTCGAATATTTGTTGATATTTTTGTTATCTTTAATCTTGTAATTGTTTCTATATTAATTCAGCAATTGCAAATTTTTCTGTAGAAGTTCTATTGTCTTCCAGTCAATTCTACAAGGAATTGACGCAAAGTCAAAAAGCATATACCGTGTATTTTACATAAAATTGATCGAAAGACAATAGAAATCTTACACAAATATTTTTAATTAATCAATTAATATAAAAATAATTATGATAAGATTAAAGATGATAAAAATATGAAACAATATTCGACGTCGATTAGACTACTCATTTTTGACTAGTTCCCGTTAGTCTGTACAATGTTGCGTATAATCACGCGTAATGTTATCAAATATTCCGTTATATAACTAAATGCGTGATTATCCGAAAATTATTAAATATATTCGTATTAATCGGCGATTATATTTCAATCATGAAACATTATATTCCATCGATTTTCTCCGATATCCTATTGCATTTGTTCCCTCATCCTGAGGGCTCTTTAAGGTATTCAACGACGACGTTTCGCACGCACTAAAGCGTAAGTGCTCGCAACAGCCATTATATCCACTATATTCCCCACGATATCGCCCTCCTGGCGGGGCGCACGGCTGCACATGCATTCGGGCAATATGGTTACGCGGCTCACTATAGTTATACACGCGCCTTGCACAACAACACCCCCGCGCGCGCACACACACACACACACACACACACACACACACACACACACACACACACACACACACAGATACCGCGATAGGAACAAACACCGATAAAGCAACGCACGTCGTTCTCCTCGTAGAAACGCGTCACGGAGCGAGGAGGATGCACTAACGTCAGGTATGATGCGGCAGGAGCGCGGAAAGTGCTGCAGCAAACCGCCATTCGCTTGTCAGGTAATTGCATTACGTATTGACTCAGCCCCTAGAGGTGCAGGGTTAAGCGAGTGACGACGGTGGACGACCGCACGAGGCCAGCTTGAATATTAATTACCTGGTAATTTCAAATTTAATGGCCTTCGCGTGCTATTGCGAGACTTTCGCAAGTTTCGACGATCTTTCCTTATAGAGCGAATGCGCTGATCGATATGATTTTTGTGTATATTTGAAAAGATCAGGGGTATTTTATTGTCGAAAAACATTGCATACGAAAATACTGAGAAAATTTTTAATATATAACGTAATTACATATGTATACTACAGTATACTATTTTTGCTATATGTTCTACAAACAGCTACAAAATGATGATTTTTAGATTATGTCGTAGCAAATATAAATGAGATGGATTGCAATTTAGTTTCCAGCATTTTAAATTCGTGTATTTCTATTTTCTTTGTTACTATCGTGTTTTTAAGAAAATAAAAGAGTAATAATAGACAATATAAAGGTAAAGAGAATGTATATAGTAAAATTAGTTATTAAAATCATGTTTTTGTCATAAACATGAATTTTTTCACTCGATAAAAATGGATAATTATGTATATTTATGTGATATGAAATTTAATTAATAAAACAAAAAATTTATCTTTGGAATAGTTAAATTATGTTTAATAATTGTTTATCATCAATGACAAATTTAAAAACTGTATCTATAATGATATATAAGTATACATCAAAAATTAATTTTATCGACGGCTTTCAATATTGTTATATTTCTCAATTTTGCGCGAAATAAAAAAGAAATTGGTAAAAATGGATGTATTAATTCAATGTCGATACCTTTGTAATTTAAATCGAACGACAATTCTGTCATCTCGCTAGAGCGATAATATCACGAGGTAGAGGGAGCTTAACGAGTTATTTAAATAGTTTCGCACGAACGATGATGGTTTTATCTCATTATGAGCTTATCAACTCGCGATAGATCCCAACGGAAAAACTTGATTTGATCGATTTTCACGGATAAATGAACCCGTCGACAATGTGTTACGCATAGTGTATACTTTCGATTATAACCTGTCGTTGCTTTACATCCTTTAATTTCGTCGTGTACACCAGGAAATTTGCGAAAAGATTGTTGGCAATACGTCGATTTCGCGCACGCTGAACAGCGCTTTTAACGTGCGGCCACGATAAAAGTTTAATGTAACACACAACTCGCAGCCATGAAATTTTCAATCAACAAACTCTCCGTTTTATCCGAGACAGATTGTTACTCTGTTGCAGAAAACGACACATACCCATCCTGCCAGTAAATCTCAATCAACACGCATTTAACGTACACAACCGTGTCCAATCTCTCGATCTAATACCGGGAAAGTGTTGCAATTTACGGCGACATGGGTGCTTTATTAGGAACTTCCGAAACTTCTGAATAAAATGCGAAAGCAGGAACGTTCCTGCGAAGCGCGATATATTGTATATGCATCCAAATACACAAGTTGCAAAGTAGAATATTTTTTCATTTACTTTGTACTTAATTTAATTTCGAACGAAATATTGATATCGATTTTAGGTTTTCGTGGCTGTTATTTTTAAAAATATCAAGGATGCATTCCAAAACTCTGTCAATTCTGAGTCTTTTATCTTTATTCAACATTCGGTGACTAACAGGATAAAATGATAGTTTGAGTTGATAAAGTTGAATTTTGGAACGCAACCTAGAAGATTTGAGGATTATCGCCATGTTTTTATTCATTACTAATGCCAACGTTTCGTGAATCTTGCCGTTCACTTCAGGGTGAGGAATATAATATATATAATATATATAATATATATAATATACATATATTAGTCAGGCTCTTCGCCCTGATGATATAATTTATATAAGAGAAAAATTCAACATAAAGTATTATTATCCAAATATAATACTGCTACAAAAATTGTGTTACAAAATTGGACAAAAAATTCATTGTTGAAAAGAAAAATTTATTGGTCTGAAATACCTCATGTGCAATTTTTATATCGAGTGCGTCAAATAAAAAAGTTGGCGATTAATTGTACATACATATATTGTATTCTTTAGTTTGTTTTTGCATTTTATTAAAGTATTATTATTTATTTCATACAGTGTCGAACGGAGTAATGTTTTTATTTTCATCGCTTGAAATGCAAGCAGAAAACAACGATCGATTATTTGTTAATCCCTTGGGTTGGAAAGTATGATATGAGTCATATTTATCATGTTTATGTAACTACAGTACACAATTAAAAATGTGTAAAGTTATTAGGAATATTTTCTGAAAACGACATGTAAAACATTTGTTAAAGTTTAAATATATTGTACTCAAAGAAATTAATTAACGCGAAAATTTGTTTCATTGTAAATCGAACTTTTAGACAGTTTTTAGAAGTATACACACTGTATTTTTCTTATGAATGAATTGCAAAATAATATTTTAGTCGGGAAAAATATATTTTACCAACATCGAGCAAATGTTATCACACGCAGTTGTTATCACATTTCGCCTAATTTTTTTACTTTTTAGTGATGCTACAGTACCGTCTGCGCTTTTTAGCATATATCGCATGCTTTTATTTCCGGATAACGTATAATGTATAAAGCTTAACTTTTCTGCTCGTATTTTAGAATACTTTATGAAAATGTCCCGTAATATTGTGATTAACGGGATAACGAGGTACATATGTAAATGGAGCAAAAATTCCATTTCGCTTATTTGAAAAATATTACGACTCAACACAATAATTTCTTTAATTGAAATAATGATAGTTTTTTTTACGACTTATCAGATAAAGCAAATGTAATTAATTTAAAATAAATTAAAATGATTGATATACATTTGAATATTTTTTAACATTATGATATCTTTTAATTTTATTATATCTATTTAGTAAATAATAAAACCTGTTTTTTAATTATTTTATTCATAAATATTAAAAATTCATAATTTTAAAAGAATATATATTTTAGTATTATAATTATTCTGATTTTTCCTTTTACGTGTAAAATTTTTTTTTACAAAATTTTTTTGTATATATACATATATATATATATATATATATATAAATGAAGAAAAAGTTCCATTTTGGCAAAAATAGATTGATATAATCTAAATTTCTTTTAGTGCACTCTTTTAAAATAAAGATCTTTCTAGAATAATCCTTCCTTTTTTTCTAAATTTGCAGCTCATTCCCTGTTGAGAATGTTTTGCGAAGCTGCAACTATTAAGAGAAGATTCTCAATGATCCACACGAGGAGCATTCTGGAAGGGAAAAAGATATGGAATCGGAATAAAGCAGATGTTAGATGACAAATTCTTTGAATTTTAAGCTTGCACTTCTGGTCCAGCTTCCGTTCGTTATCACAATCTATGTAGGTGAGTAAATATATAGGAATGCATATTTTTGCGGTGTATCATATATATCGTTATAGTGAATAGCACGTTTCTTTACATTTTAGCGTGAAAGTTAAGACATATTTTATCGATTTATTTGAATACATGAGCTTTTTATTTTGATAATGATACAAATCTATTTTTTATCTCACCAATTTTATCATATTATATCCTGATATATGTATCTTTAATAAGTTTTATCGATTTTTATCGAAATTAAATTTATTCTACTTTCAAAATAAGCGGCTCAAATAGCAGAGCAGCAATATAGTAAAAATTTAATATTGCATTCATGCTTTCATATCATTTAAAAGAAAAATATCACATATCTCTGTGTTGCATAAAAACAATGAATATATTATTTAATTTTACGACAGTATTTAATTAATAGGGAATATATCACATAAAATAGAAGTTTAAAGTAGTTTTAACATGAAGTTAGTTTGATCTTATATTTATATACAAAAATAATTTCACTAATTTCTAATTAAATTGTAGCGCCTTGAATTTGTTTCTATGGTAAATACTTAATGAAAGAAACTAAAAAATGATTATGACTAACATTTTCCTTAAATATCTTTGTAAAAAATGTTGTACATAATGAGAAAATTAATGGCCAATCCGATTTGTACACGAAAAGCTTTATCTTCTTATTTCATTAATTATTTATTTTAAGATGTTTTTCATCGCGAAAATATATGTGGCATAATATAAAATGGAAAGAGTGTGTACGTGCATACGTGCGTGCGTGCGTGCGTATGTGTGTGTGACGTCTATTAAGTTGACACAGCCATTTCAGCACAATCGAATAAAAGTTACACAAAAATTTAATGCTTTTTTGTTGCTAATTTGTTGCTTTGTTCCCGATATTATTGCTCCAGTCAATTTCCGAAAAAACAACTGCTTACTTCCCGATATTTTTGCTTCATTGCCAACCTTCGAGCAACTAATTAGCAACAAATTAGCACAGAAAGAATACGCCGTATTTTTAAATTTAAAAAAAATTTTTTTGAATGGATGTGCTAACTTTATTCTTATGCTAGTACAGCCATTGTTTCTTCGAAATTGGCTGGAGCAACAAAATTGGAAATAGAGCAACAAACTAGTAACAAAAAAGCACTAAATTTCTGCGCAACTTTTATTCGATTGTGCTGAAGTGGATGTGTCAGCTTAATAGACGTCATTAATGAATATGTGTAATAT
>Ga0157364_1000413_pt1 | contig 28106 bp, 18 predicted proteins | sample AttsexASBM2_FD_111476 | JGI IMG/M metagenome (GOLD analysis project Ga0157364, IMG submission 111476) | Fungus gardens microbial communities from leaf cutter ant in Ribeirão Preto, State of São Paulo, Brazil - Atta sexdens ASBM2 | ecosystem: Host-associated > Fungi > Mycelium > Unclassified ... | reverse complement strand
CTGTTTTATATTAAAAATTGCATTAAATCCAAGATCTTCCTTCATTATACTACATTAGACTACACGAAACTTGAAAGACACTCTTTCTTAACTCTTTCCCTTCTGATGTTAAAAAGAAAGAAATGTATACATACGATATATGTACACATACATATACATATTCTACACATATATAAATACATATGTTACGAAAGTTTTCAACAAGAGATTGTCAGTGATCAAGTCATAACGATTCTTATGCCATCGTATTCGACGACTTATGTACACAATTTCAATTGAAATATATTGAATTACATTCGTTATGACTCTCTCTACATAAGGTAGGGTCTTCAATATTTTACATTTAGAAGAACAGTATGACATACGAAATGTAACATTTATAGTAATGTCTTATACTAATTGGTCCACACACAAGGGCCACATTTATTATACCAAGTTCTCTTCGATCAAAGACTATACCTTATGTAGTGAATCAAGAGACTACATGCAAAGAAGACATTGATAAGATTACTGACGGTTAGGCATGCAATATCAAATGCTGTATGTATTCATTAGAGAAGAACCATCCAACAAAACGTAAATCAAATCCAGTGGTGCACTGTATAAATGTAACAATGCGCTATACAGAGTCCCAGAAGAATTCAAAAGGCCATCTCAACCTTCCAAACGTTCAACGAAATATGGTTACCTATTACAAAAAAAAAGCGAACTAAAGGAGCGATTGACTCAAGAAGAAGTTACTAAATGATAGCAACAAAAAAAAGCTTAGATACAAAAATTTGGCCCCTCACATCTTGTATCTCATTGCAATAATAAACTATGATGACATTCAGCAAAGTTACACAAAAGCGAAAGCACATGAATATTGTCTATGAGGTACAAGAGAATCGCCACAAGAATTTCTTCCTGCTGACAGAATGGTATCAAATATCGTCCCTTTTTCAGCTTCGAGAACGAAGCCGACCGAGCGTTTCGCGCGACGGACGATCGCGTCGATATCACGAATATTCTCGACACGCAGGAATGAGTCCTTTGTTTCGCAATTTACACACGTCGCTCACAATTTATCGGAAAGGGGGAGAGAAAGAGAGAGAGAGAGAGAGAGACAGGGTGAGAGAGAGAGAGAGAAAGAAAGAGAGAAAAAAAATACATGCCGCTATATAAAACGAGTGTCGATAGAATATTGTACGTCAAGCTGGGACCAACCCTTTCGTGTATTTCTTCGAAACATAGAGTTCCACGAGGACGAGCACGCGATCGGCGTCAGAAGACATGCAGCAGTCACCTCTGATGACCCCTAAATCCAGTTGCCGAGCGCCTCTCCTACGAGGACGACAATATTGCTACCTCGGGAGGGGTGTGTGTTTGTGTTCCTTTCAATCGCGCTTGTCACTCATTACACCCTCTGTGCTTGAAACAAAAGGAAGACGTACTCGCGGTTTTCGTAAAGATGAGAAGTAGAGAATCATAGAAAAAGAGAGGAAACGTAGAGTTAAAAGGGACAGACCTCTCTATCTAAATCTCTTTTCGCATATCTAAAACATCTTAAAAGACAGTGAAGAGAAAGAAGAGAAAGAGAGAAAGATAGATAGAATATTTTAAAGCTTAAGAAAGTATGTCTAAAGCAAACGAGACCTAAGGAGTGTGTCTCTCGGTTAAACTAACCTATACTTTCCACCGCGATGAGGACGGATAGCGAGCAACGGCCAAGGTCGCACTGTCGCGGAGGCGAAAGAGAAAAGCACGCGCGCGCGCGCGCGTAGGAAAGACAGAAAGAGAGAAAGATGAAAGGAGATTTCGTAGCGGATACTCAGGACGCCATCAATGACGCGAGTGCCTAGAAGACGATAATGATGACGCGGAATTCTCGGGAGACACCAACATTCGAGATATTCAGCAGGTCCGCCCGTTCGCTCGCCCTATCTGCACTCACCTGCACTCGCCGTGTATACGAGATGTCCGTACGCGCGCACTCGCGAAAAGGAGAAAGGAGGCGAGGTGTAGAAAGTGCTGATCGAAAGTAACAGACCTCGGTAATCCAGGAGCGCATTCCTTTTAGCCGTCGCGAATTCTCTTCTCTTCTTTTCTCTCTTTCTCTCTTTTTCTTTTCCTCTTCACTACGGTCGCGAAAATCCTCCCCGAGGATCTTTATGCGGATGAGAAAGCGGAGCGCAGTACGAGAGCGGAATCGAAAATGGAAGAGATTCCGGAATCTCCCCGGACGATGCTGGGCACGTTCGCGGCGCAATCGCGTCACGTCAAAAGCGCGCACGTACCTCAGAATTTGTTTACGCGGGGGTGGGGAAGGTGGAGGGAGAAGAAACGTCGTCGAGCAACATCCGGCACGACCGAGACCGCTGTCACGAAGGCGAGACGGTCAGCCGATCATAGATCAGCCGCACAATTACGATTTTGGCATCGGAGCAGAGAGGGGAGGAGAGGGAGGGAAGGAGGGGAGGAGAGGGAGGGAAGGAGGGGAGGAGAGAGAGAGAGAGAGAGAGAGAGTAGAAAGGGGAAGGGACCGCTGATCGAGAGGCGAAGCGATAAAAGCACAAGGTGTCTGTTCCTTTTAACTGCACTCACACGGTTTTCCTTTTCTGGAGGAACTCGCACTATTCGCGAGAACTCGGGGGAAGGAAGAAAAGGGAAGCGATGACGGGGGCATGAGAGTGCGTAGTGTGGCGTAACAGGATACACACGGAACAATAGTCGCGGCAGTGGAGAGAGAGAGAGAGAGAGAGAGAGAGAGAGAGAGAGAGAGAGAGAGAAAGAGGCGTTTACTTACTGGGCTAAACGGCCACGTAGTGTCAGGTAGAGCCCGAGAACATTCCAAGAGTTCCGTCGCACGGATTTACTTGCTCGGCTCCGCGGCAGTGGTGGCGGCGGCGGTGACGGCGACGACCAAGATAACGATGACGACGTGGACGTAGACTAAGCACGAATCGCAAGCGCACGATCGAACGCGAAATCGAACTTGCGAGCTGAGTCGAGACACCCGTGTTCGAACTTCAGAGCGCGCCTTGCCGTGCGGTGATACCAAGCGGACGAGATTCGCGACGCATGGCACTCCCTCGAGAGCTCCTGGCGCGACTCGCTTTCTCTCTCTCTTTCTCTTTCTCCCCGTCTCGCTCTCTCCCTCTCTTTCTCTCTCCCTCACTCGCTCATGGAGGAGGAGGAGGCTCCTTTTTTCCCCTCTTTTTAACACCGTACTCGAGGAGCCCTACGTCCCGGTGGGATCTTCAACGCGCCCGGAAAACCCTCGCGACGTCCGCACATACGACGCACCACGCACCCTCTCACTACTTCGATCGGTGTTAATTTAAGATATATTTGCGTATTTACCTGAAATCTTGCGACAGAAAATCAAGAAAATGGCTGCCCTCGATGGCCACACCTCAATCTGTTGAGTGTACGGCGAATGGCCGCAGTGGTGGGGCTGAGCGGCGACGGCGGCAACTTCAGCTCGTTTCAGGAACGTGCCAAGCGTCAATGTACTTAAGGATGATTATGGTTTCGCGAAATCGGGTCAATGATTTTAAATTTGTTAGGGTAAACGGACATTGATTTCGCGCGATGCAATACTATTTTTTAATATGTTTTTATTATTCTTAACATGTCTTGTAACGTGACGTTTTCGGTAAATAAAAAAATAAAGATTAATTAATGACTATAATTATTGATTATAATTATACTTTTTCCAAAGAAATGATTCTTATAAGCCTATTTAATAACAATAAATTACATTTGTGTGAACAGATATTAAAATAATTACTCAATTTTAATATATTATCTACATCTTATCTATAACCTATATATTGCATCTCTTGCATTAAAAAATTATAGAATAAAGAAATATTAAGAACAAAAATAAATATTAAATATTAAAAATAAAAAATTAGAAATAGAGCTTAAATGATTAAATACGCAATGAAAACAAATAAGATATAAAGATATAAAGATAAATGTTTTATCTATTGTGCATTATATTTAACCTCTATTCCTAATTTCTTTATTTCTATTTAATATTTATCCTGTTCCTAATATTTCTTCTATTGTGAACGGTGTCTACTAAATAATATGGAGAAAAAAAAGGAATAGAGAGGACAGAAAAATCTGAAGATGCAAAAAAATATATATTTGGCGGTATATATTTCTATCGATTGTTTGCGAATTCTAATTGATTTTCACGAGAGTCAAGCCACAATCATTGATCGTAAAAGCCGACGGGATCCATGAAATGGCTCAACGGGATCTGCTTAGAAATTCGCCGCCGCTTTCGGGGCCGCATGGTGCCCGCCACTCACGACGCCTCGCTTCAGCCCTGCTTTCGAAACCGGCGAATCACGTGTTACCGGCGCGCACCGCGCACGTCACGGACCTGTGGAAGGAAACTTGCGCACACTTCACGCTTCTCACTTCGTATTGCCGCCACTTGTAGGTGACGGAAAGGGTTGGAAAATATGTAAATAAGCAACTGTTCCTCTATTGTGTTACGGCCATTTATTGTCGTTGTATTGCGTAACGTGAAATTTGTCAAAATTTAGAGAAATGAAAATGCTCAAAGTATTTCTTGAATTTTAATTCTCTTTGCGTTTTAAGACTGTTCGAATTAAAGATATTGCAAAGTCGAAAAGGAAATATTAGAAAAGTATATAATTGCATACATTTTTAATGTAAAGAACAAAAATTTTATTTGATTATTTTGTTATTTGTTATTTGTTATAAGTTATTTGATATAAAAAAGTAGTTTTCAAATATTATAGAAAGTAATCTTTTGAAATTTTTTATCATTACAAGAGAAAAGTATTAGAAATCTATTTAATAGTTACATCGTGAAGGATACAAGAAATTTACGTATCTACACTTTTCCAATTGTGCAGATTTTTTTTTCTTAAATGATGAACCAATTTCACGCTGATGCGTGAGAGGTGTGTGCGTACACGTAGTGTGTCATTAACCGGCTTATCAGCCGGATAAAATAAATGCCGGCGTCAAGAATTCTCCTTCCCCTCTCCCCCGCAATTGCCAGCGAAATGAAATGGTCTCGAACGTTATACTTCCTATCCCTCTCCTTTCTTTTACGGAGGAATTCAAGGACGCGGAGATGGGATTTCTCGGTGATGACGTTCGAAGAATTAAAAATTCGAATTAACGGACGAATTAATAAGTAATTCGGAATTCTTCATACACGGAGAGCTTCATACATAGTTCCGATTCTTTTTTTTTTTCAATAAGTAGCACTCTACAGCGTTTTATTTGCGGACTTTGACAATCAGCTGATCCGAAAGAAAATCTGAGCTATCCGCTTCTAATCACGGATTAACGCTCGTGCCTTCTCTCATCAATAAACAATCATAACCGACATATACCGTCTGCGCGTGCGTATTCGTAAAAGTGTATGTACGCGGGTGTAGGTAATACATACGCGTGCGCGTAGTGGCCAAATAAGAATGATGTCATCGCGTGACGCACGTGGAATTGGCCGACGCTCATGTTCAGCCGGCCCGAACCCATGGAATATGGGGAATACGGCCGTGAAATCTACGTATGCATGCGCATCTCATCCGAAGAAACCGTATCCGTTGATTATCAACGCGTAGCGAACGCTCGTTACAAAGATACCGCCGATAAACCATACTTCTTCGACCGTGATAAATCGCGCGCATGCAGCTTCCTTTCTTCTTACAGATAGAAAGCGCATCGTGCGAGTTACACTTGCGTGCGTCTCTGTCTCTATCTAGTTCAGTTAACACATCGAAATCGCTTCCCTAAAAAAAAAAAAATAATAATAGATAAAAAGGAAACAAGAGATGTAATCGGTTCGAGGATTCTTTAGTAAGTCACAGCACAAGTCAAAGACAAGTGTGTTTGTCGGAAACTTTTTATTTGTTTGTAATTTTGATTTTTTACTTTTTTATTTTTTTTCTAAAGTGTCTATTAATATCTCACAATGAGTGAAAAATTTTCCAGTCTAATTGGAAGAAATATGGCGAAATAATAGAAAAGAAATCCGAATATTTTCTTCTCTAGAATTTGTATTATAATTTGTTTGTTAGTATTAACACGTTGCCGTTATTTTCAATATGTAACGTGCTAAGAAATTCGAGAAATGTGAGATTGTAAATCTGATATGCGAAAAAGTTTCCGTTTTGTGTTTAGTTCAAAGATTTCAACCAACAATCATGCGTAATGCAATAATTACGCATTTATAAAACGTTGACAGAAAAGTTCAATTTCATATATATGTATGTAATGATATGAATAAAATATTAAACAATGCTTTGCAATTCGGTCGGTATCATGAATTCATGTATATTTCGCGTCAATTGAACATTCTTCAACCGAGACATTATGAACAGTTGTGTTATATAAATTCACGCGCAATTGTCATTTGTAATACAGTGCATGATATAGAAATAATGCCCTGGATGATGCGGAAAATTGGGATATCGCTCAATTATTATAGTCACTCAAATTATCGTGACATTAAAAAAACTTTTGTTACGTTGTATCAATCTGCAGCATGCTATAAAAAATTGTACAATAGCTAAAGAGAAGATGAGAAGAAGAGAGAGGCCCGATGTTACACCTGTAACGGCTAATCTATGAAATGATTCTATAGTGTGCACGCGTTATCGCGTAGATATATGATGATAGAATTATCATTGAAGCTGTAAATCTTGCCTCACGGCGTTCGTTAGAAAACGATACAATGTACTGATGTAACTACGAATGAGAAAAAAGTCAGCTATGATGTCCATAAAGTTCATGTCCATCTATCACACAACCAGCCGTACTTTAATTTTGTTGCGGTGGTTCCGGATCATTCGGATTACCGCCCATTTGTCGTCTCAGCGACTCGATCAACTCGGGGTTTGCGTTCTGCATTTGCTGCGCCAATTGTTGGCCTCTGAAATATTTATACGCATAGATACAAAATCCACACAAGTCACTCATTTGCTACAAGGATACAACTCAAAAAATAGTTTCCCAGAAAATAAGTTTAAATATTTTGAATTATTAAAATTTTGTAATATTAATTTAAAATGCAATTTTAATGTATAACTGATTTTAGAGAAATAAAAGTTTTTTTTTCTATGTATAACTGATTTTAGAGAAATAAAAGTTTTTTTTCTATGTTTTCGTTTTTTTTTGCGAGCAACTGAAAAATAATCTTTTTTGAGTTTTGTTGTATATCAATATAATATTATCTATTGAATTAAATGTCGAATTATGAAATGTCGTTTATTCTGTTCTATCAAACTTACGCCTCTATGAGTAATTCCATGCGACCACCTTCTTCCACGTTACCAGACATAAGATTACACATCATGTTCTGCATAGCTGGGTCGGATAACATCTGACGTGCCATATTCATTAAAGAAGGATTACTTAAAAGAGCGCTCAAGTCCATGCCGGGTAAATTAGGTAGAGACTGATTGACACCTAATTGGGCCAATTTCTCTTCCGCCAACTGCAAATTGTTTCGATAACTCTCGTTATCTGGTTCCATCGCTAAGGCTTTCTCATAACTCTCCTTAGCCTCTTTATGCCTCTCCAAACTTGAATATGCTAAACCTAATCGACCATATGCCTTGCTGTATGATGGATCAATAGAAAGTGCTGTGTTACAGTCTTTGATGGCTAAGGTGTGATTACCAAGTTTGCTATGAACGGCAGCTCTGTTACAATAATACACTGCATTGCGAGAATCTAATGTTATTGCCCTGTAAGCGAACAAGCTTAAAAGTTAAAAAAGGAACAATATTTACTCAAATTAATAAAGAAAGACTATGCATACTTTGTGTAATTGGCAAGCGCTTCATGATGCTTTTCTTGTTTCATAAGTGTATTGCCTTCGTTTTTCAATCTTTCTGCTTCAGCCTTTGCTTCCGGTGTAGCTTCTGGACCCAGAACCGGCGCGGCATTCTCCACTGCATTTTTATAAATTTGATACAGATTTACATTTGCGGGGGCATCAGAAGCTTGCACATTATAAGCACTCTCCAGACATTGGATTGCTACTTCCAAACTCTCTCGTGAATCAGCAGTTATATCGCCATCTTGCAATTGGTCTGTCAGAAACTTGACAATCGACGAGACTAGTCCCTTGACAGCCATCAGTACTTAGTGAAAAAATGCTCCTACAAAAACAACATCCAAGATGTAACATTCCATTATGCCATATATAATATTAAATTATCCTGTAATTAGTAAATAAAAAACAGTAAAGAAAAACAGCATTGAGACACAAGAGTGCGTCAAAGTATATATTTCTTTTAATGAAGCACCAGTAATTAAAAAAACTAAGACTGATTTCAGATCAAAACTCTAATCGACTTAACCAGTAATTAACCTATCAAATAACATGTATTATCTTATTAATAATAGAATTATTAATTTGTTGTTGTTTAACATATGGAAAAGAATTACATTATGGACAGCAAGTTACATAGTTGAAAACTATTCTCTTGTTTTAAGAAAATTTTAATTCTGCCAGCTAAGTTAATCACCAATTAAGTTATCAGAATCCGGTCGAGATCGCCGTGAACGTGGCAGACGATCAACTATCGGATTGCGCTAATTCATCCTCGGTCAACATAACCAAAAAAAAACAATGTAATGACAAAGTATCGTCGAGCGCGCTCTCGAGGATCAAAGCGGGCACAGAAGAGTAAAGGGATTTTCTTCAAGGATTCGATTTTTTGGGTCACTGATGCTCATAAATGTTTCTCACGCGTTCACCTAAAACGGCATCAAACCGCCGAGTCTCGTGGATGTCGACGTTCGTGACAGCTGATATGAATGAATGTACGTAGCGACCACGATTGAGTACGTGGAGATAGAGAATGTGAGATAATCACCTTTGTCTCGATCAACGGTTGACCCGGAGCCTGGAGCAGGAACGGAGCACCGAACGGAACACAAACGGAGGGGAGCCTCCACTCGCGTGCACGTAGAAGTTCGAAGTTGTCTGTTGAAATTGCCTACTTCACTTCGGTGCGGTTTGCGCGCGCCTCGCGTACCAGCGGCGAACTTCAGTTGTTTCCGTTGTGCGAATTGGTACATGACTGGCGTGCTTGTATTTCGCTTCCGAAAAATGGGATCTGAAATGGAGAAATGGGGTATTTAGATATACTTAGGCTGTATATTCGGCGAACAGAAAGCTTTAACGAAAGTTTAACTCAAGGAAATGTCTTATGGACCGAAAGTTGTACGAGCAGTAATATATAACGTTGTTGTTGCGATGCGTTTTTTGCCTAAGGTATGTGAAAAATCCAGCTAAAGCATGTGAAAAAAAGTATCAACGAGTTTTCCACAAATGTATATTTTGTATTGCACTGTTTTTTTTTTTGTAATTTCACGTATATTACGGAAACGTGTAACAACCATGGTTTGAGATCCGCAGGTCGCCACTTTAAGTGCGCAAGCGCGCGCTACGATCTGTATTTTTGTGCAGTTGTTTAAATAATTATACTCTACTGTAAGATAAATAAAATATTAAAAGTATAATATATTAATAATATAATATATTAATAAATAAATAAATAAATAAATAAATATATATATATATGTGTGTGTGTGTGTGTGTGTGTATATTAAGAAAATAATAAAAAAAGGTATGTTTCTTTAAAAGTCACAAATTTAAAAAACCAAAAAATGAAAAAAAAAACTTATTCCAAAAAACTATTTTCCAAACTCAATAGAAAATTACTTTATTATTAACTAATTAAATAATATTGCGGCAATAAAAAGAATATGCTTAACATGATTAAATGTTATTTTTGTCGTTTTTGTTTTATGACTTTTAAAAGATATTATCATTTTGGAATTGTGATTTTTTTATGAAGTTAAGTTCAATTTTGATGACTGACTTTACTTATTCATGATAATAATTTGAAAATTACGTTATTTTGATTTTTTAAATAAGGAAGCGATATATATATATATATTAATAATTCTCAATGATTATATTTTATAATAATTAGATTTTATCATGCAAATTTTATTCACAAATAAGATTTTCAATATATAATATTTGTTTTAACAATATATAATAACAATAAGAACAAAATTCATTGATTAATTTTTGCATATTGATTAATCGAATGTAATAATTATAAATAATACAAAATTATTAATAATACAAAAGAGTAAATATACGTATTAATAATCATTATAATTTATGACTCAGTCAATTAATAACGTTGAAAGAATGTTGAATGATGAAATGTGAACGTTTTTTTAACATTATGCATTTCGTGATGTTGATGCAACATTTGCAAAGTTATAAAGTTCAAAGTTTCTGATGTATTGATTCAACATTAGGTCAATAATCGGAAGTAGATTAAAATAAATTGAAATTTTTATGCGTATATTAAATCCATTAAATTAATTAAATAAAAAAACTTTTATTTAATTGAATTTAACTGAATTTAATTGGATTGAAAAACTGCATTTTCTTTTCAGAATTTTGAATTGAGCAAATATTCATGATGCATATATAGAAAAAGCTAATATTATTTTTAGATTGAAAAGCATAAAAATATGCTTTATGCATTCCTGTAAATGAATAAAAATGCGTTCGGAAAAAAAAAAATTATTTTAACATTTGCGAATGCACATTTCTCAAAATCTGACTCCATTTCAGTTCGTTTCAATCAATTCCGTTTATTAGGAATGTGTTACATGAATGATTTGCTATATCGATTTATAATAAATAAATACTTATTAATATATGTATAGATATATACAAAATTCAAATTTTTATGCCGATCTCTAATTTCATCGAATTAATGTGGACCCTGTTTTACAATGCGGAAAATTATGTTGTTGTCGTCTGTGCCAGCCAAAATATAATGATTGTTCATGTGGTAGAATGGCATCATCGTTTGTAAGCCATTCACGGCGTGTTGCATTTTCTTTTGGAATTTCTGAAAATAATTGTGATTATATATTATTTAATCTTAGAATTATTTCGTGTCATTGTATAAGAAATTCTCTAATGAGAGAAGGAAAAAGGAGAAAAAAAAAGAGAGCGGAGAAAGTGAGGTAAAGAGGATTTGTTTCTTTTATTTATACATAAAATAGTAAATTTACCCCAGCAAACATATATTCATAAATATAAAACTGTCCACTCTGGGTCGTTACAATCACAAACACATCGCTGTTGCCATACTCTGTAGGAGAAAATAAGTGAATTATTATAAATAAATCATAATAAAATCATATATAACAAAATCTCAATCATAATAATAATCGTCAATAAATTAGGCGAAAACATGATATAAATATACGTGCGTCTTCTAATTATATTAATTTATTATTTTGATAATCATACCATCGGTGTAGAAATACTCAATCCCGTTAATCTGATGGGAATGAAAAATGCTTTGATAACTATAAAAATTTCGAAACTCGGGGTCGTATTTGTAAATGTTCACTGCGTTTGTATCAGGATTGTCCAGTAGAACGAAATAATCTTTTTCTTGTGATAGACTTTTTACATAACGGCTTCTGCTTGTGAATGTTCTCAACTGTTCAAACTACATTCGAAAAAATAAAAAAGTTTTTACATAAAGGAAAATTAAATTAATTTTTATAAATTTTAAATTATTTTAATTAATTTTTTTGTGAATAATTTTTATATTATGCTCGTTTTTATATTTATATAGGATAGTATAAGTTCTAATTTTCATATTTTACAAAATATAATGTCATTCATTTTATCTTAATTATTTAAGCAATTAATTTATACCTTTTGTGTTGTTGGATTGAATTTGTATAATAAAGATTTCAAGGACTCGCCATAACAGCCGATAAGAAGAAATACTTCGTGATCGATATTGAAAATCTGAATGGACCAAGCACCATCCGTAGGAATTTCCTGCACTAACGTTGCGTTTTTTATCGAATGCACTTTATAAAGCAAAGAATTTGTGCGATGTGTTGCACGTACTTTATCATAGTATATCGCCAAAATTATATACACATCGCCTGCAAATTAAACATTAATTTTTTAAGTTTCATTAATATTTCATTATAATTTTAACAGATTTTTTAATGTTGTGCTGCGAATACCGTCATGTTTAAAAATTTTAGCATCCTTTAGGTAGCCTTCTATTTTATGAAAAACTTCTTCGTGATTCATTTTAAAATTTTCTATTGTCATCAAGGAAATCGTAGTATATTCTGATCTGATTTTCGAGGTGCATTCTTTGCTGCTTGAAACAGTGTTCGTCATTATATTCACATCGAACATTTCGCCTGGATCGTGAAAATTTTTCACAATTTCCCCGGCGTTTACTCGCCACTCTCGTATAGTTCTGTTCGTGTCACTGAATTTAATGACATCAATCACAGACTGATACGTACATGAACAGTTGTCAAGTAGTTCACAAAATCTTCCAGGTTGCTCCCTATACATATTCAACCTGACCGTGTTCTCGTCAAAATACACTACATCGATCTTACTGACATTGGTCCCAGGTATCTTCAAATCTTCTTCCTCCTCTAGATAGAAAAAGATGTTGCGCAAGGTTTTGGACATTTGCGAGCTATATTCGATATTCTGTTCGATTATTTTCCAAAGTTTCTCCAAGTTCTCAATAATATTGTCTATTTTTCCTTTGAAATTGTTAGCGACAGAATGCAGATTCACGCCGTTCACAAATCCAGAAGTACTTATGTTTTTAATCCGAACATCCGCCTTGAAAATCTGGAAGAAATAATTGAAGAAATGCGAACCATACATAAGTTACAATTTTTAAGGAATAATTTCTTTTTGGTATGTACATATATAAACATTATTTTATTGAACGATAAAGTTTAATTCAAGCTGAATCAATATTTAATTCTTAAATATTGATTCAGCTTGAATATTTTGTAAATATTTACGTCAAATTACAATGATTTAAGTTGATTTTAATCCCGTAATTTGAAATTTTTTAAAATTTTCTTTAGATATATAAGAAGAATATATAAGAAGAATCTGTGCCTAACAAATTTCTTTGCAATCTATTAAAATTTTAGGGATTTTTCTAAGTTAGGGTTTGTACTAACAAGGTCACCAAAGATGTCGACATTTTCATCATTATTTTGTATACCGTCGTTATATTTTTCCATTATATTGATATTGTTAATTAGTGGCGCAACAACGTCTCCATCAACTATCAAGTCCTCTTTGAAAGTCTTTACGCCATCTATTATTTGCACCTCGTCAACGTCATTAAGGACAAAATTAGATGGATAAATTCCATTAATTTTTCTTATATTTGCATTGCCTAAAATACGATAAATAAGATAATATCAAATTTTTCTTAAATAATTTTGCATGGAAGCTCTTTTTTCTCAAAAAGAATACAATTTTATCGTAAGATCATAAAACAGTAAATTCTGTAAAAGTTTATCAATATTCGTCATTTTTATCAATATTCGTATTATTTAAATTACAAATTGAAATAAGAGAATAGTGCCATCATTATAATTTCAATTTAAGTAAACTTAATTCAGATAATTGTTAATTGCCAAATCATTTACCTGTTACTGTAACGATACCATTGAATTTCATATCGCACGTGATTTCATGATCTCCGCTAAGAGTGACACGATCCTTTACAAACTTGTCAAAGTCAATTTTATTCAACTTTTGTAGATACACATCACCCAGTACCTCGAGCTCTTCGAAATAAATGTTGTCAGGCATAACGTCGTTGGAACGGACTGCTGCGTTGATGGACGCGTTGAGATTGGCGTCGTTTACATAGAGCTTCTCGACCGTAACATCCTTGAGGAATATTAACGGACCAACAATCATGTCATCGTGATTCTGTTTAAAGACAGAGTTATTGAACTCGAGGATATTCACGTCATTGATATTGGCAATACCCAAATCGCCGTTCACTTTCAAATTGTCCACGATAAAGTCTTCCTCGAAGATTTTCGTTCCGTTGATCTCGATGTGTTCTCCGTAGTCGATCACGGCATCCGATATTATTTGTTGAATTTGCTCGATGTCTGAATAATTACCTCTAACCGCCCACGCACGAACATCCTCTTCAAAGATCACTTTTCCCGTAATAACTTGGTCCCTATCTTTGGTCACAGCGTTATTTAATAGATGAGAGATGGAAGCAGGACTGGTTGAATCTGTGTCCCAGGAAATATTTCCGTGGACTTCCAAGAGATCGATATTTTTTACGGGAATGTACAACAAGCTATCGTATAACTACAACACAAGACGAAAAAAGAAAGAGAGATTATTTTTTTAAGAAAAACCTTGAAAGATTAATAGATAAGATATAGTTTTAAGTACAATGCTTATGTAACTTGAAAGATATTTTAATACTTTTTTGAATAATTTTAAATGACTTTTATAAATAAACTAAAAATTCTTTGAAGGTTGATTCTTTCAATTTCTATCTATTTAATTAATATCAATTAACTGTTAATAATCGATGTACAAGTCAGACTAATTAGATGTTAAAATAAAAAACTTTATTTTTACCTCGCTTACGTTGCGTCCATTCATTTTTGGAGTAATCACGTCGCCTTCAACCAATAAATCGGTGAATGTTACGTTGCCCATGATTGTCAGAGGCTCGTCCACCCACATCAGTTGCGAAGCGTTTTGTTTGTTGATAAAATCCACTGTGACATTGTCGGAGATGACAACATCAGCAGTGAAGTGTCCTGTTATCGTTTGCTCCTTTGATTTAGAAAGAACACTGGCGGTCCAATCATTGAAGTTACGTCCACGAAGAGATTCTATCGTTATGTTCTGAACGATCAAATTCTCGATGCTTCTTTCCGACGTTATCACAATGTCATTTTGCGACAGTTCCTCTAAGAAACTCTCGGTCGATTGCCCACCAACTTGATCAACCATTAGATTCTCCACCGTCAAATCACCGTCGATGACGATTTTAATCGATTCAGAACTCATCAAATCTTTCAATCGCGTCTGATTTATCTCAATCCCATTCAATGTCTCCACTTCCAAATTTTGTACGTGAAATTCTGGTACCTTCAAGAATGCCAGCCGATGATTGTCGTCGGTGTGAAGCCCGTTCTCGAAGAAGACTTCGCGATGATTGATAAAACGAACATCGAGATTATCAACGAAGACACGACATGCTTGAACAGCGGGAAGTTCCACGGTTTCTGAGAAATTCACACGCGTCTCATTCATGATGTCGTTCACATTAATGCCATTGAAAGTTAGAGTAATGATATCTTTCGCTCGGAGAGTTTGTACGTGCAACTTTTCTCGGATCGTTAATGAATTTGGTTCAACTTCGAAGAAATTATCGTGAGGACCATTCTCATGAAAGAATTGATCGACGTGGAAGTTCTCGAAGCGCAGATTAGTGAAATCGCTTGGTATCTCCTTCATCGTGGTATATAGAAAGTCGCTCTCCGCGAAACCGTTGAGATACTTAGTATCAAGTTTATCGATAGTGAATCCGGCTTCCAAAGTGATTTTTTCGGTGATAGTCTGATCGGTAGATTTTGTCCAGTATCGATCGAACATGTCGGTCACGTTTACCAGATTATCTTCCACGAAGAGCTTCGCTGTCTTGTCGACCATGATATTCTGAACATGCAGATCACCTAGTATCGTCACATTTTTGTAGATCTGAAGCCACTTATCGGGCATTTTTATCATAGACTCATTCGTGTCGATCACCAAATTCTCGGTAACAGTAAATTTCGCCAATTTTAATTTACCTTCAAAAAAATATATAAATATGAATATATAGTATTGGATATTAGTATTAATCGTAAAAGAGAGAATAACTTTTGAGATTGAGAAAAGTTGATTAATTAATGATGTAATTATTCTAACGTATTTGTGTAATATTATATTAATATTAATATAATTATTAATTATTATATCACTAATTAATTATTAAAATCATACTCGCTGTAAATTGTCACAATTGACAAAACTAGTTAAGAAATTACCCTCAATAACGTTCTTTCGAGACTTTCGCGCAGCTTCCTCAACGGGCACCCCATTAACTCTTTCCGCATACAGATTTTCAATGTGTAACGCTTTCGCATAGAAATCATCAAAACTCTGATTTGTTGTTGTAGTCATGAGTTTATCGGCAGAAACACCATTCACCATTTGTGCCGTAAGATTCATAATTTGCAGCGAGTTCTTATATGTGATCGTACCTACGATTAAAATACTATCAAATTATGATCAACTACATACAAAATCTGTAGCTAATTGTTTTTGTCGATTTTTGCATTTAAATTTTTACATTTAAAAAAACATAAAAAACAGACTGTTATACTTAACCATTGATTTTCTGAGCGCGATTAATGATAAATAGATCGTCCATCAACTGATCGATGATTGTCCCATTCAGGCTTTTAATCTTTAATGTCGGTACTGTTAAATCGGAATGCAGTATAAGAGTATCATTTGAATACTCGACAGAACTATTTGCAATGGCAGACCCAATTCCTTCGTCATTTTGTAACAACCAATCTGTAGAAATATTGTTTATACAAATCGATATAAAAAAATATATCACATTATAGAAATTATTCCTCATAGCAAAAAGGTCACATTCATATCACAATAAACTCACAGTAGTAACGAATGAATTATGTCATTGTGAGATTATCAAAAAGTCACACTGACATTATTATCTTGATTTGTATATAGCAGTTGTATATAGTTAAGTTGTATATAGTTAAGTGCAACCTTTATCATAGCTGCATAATGATATTATAGATATCACACCTACGACAAAGTGAATATTTACTTACGATTTTATTGCGATATTATTGTGACTTCTTTTGCTGTGAGGGTTTTTCAAACTTACATTCGGGCGGTATTCCACAGAGAGAGTCAACCTCGAGATTGTGTATAATGAGATTTTTCGCACGTAACAGATTTGCGAACTCTTCAGTTTCAAAGGGAATTATCTTCTCCGACTGCATATCCACGTCGTTCATGAAATCCACTTGCATTTGGTCGATTTCCAACTCTTCCAGATATACATCGTTAGCTATAATCTTTTCCTTGAACGCTTCCAATATATCAGCAGTCGTCTCTTGCGAATTTAATTGTTTTGCCTGGACGTTGTGGACATTGCGATCGAGTTCTTTCAGAGCTTTTGCAATTTGATGAGGTGACAGGATATCTTCTTCAGTCACAACCTCTGCGCTGTCCACCATGCCGGATCGCAAGATCAAACTGTCAAAATTCACTGGCTCTGAAATTGTCAAATTCTTTGCAGCTGGTAAGAGCAGCTTCCAGGAAGCTTTAGCCTCTTTTACGGCTGGCATTCTCGCTTGTAACGTTTCGATCAGATCCGATAAGCATTTTCTTGTTGCATCGGTATTATTCATATTGTTATCTGAAATTTTATTTTATCTTTTTGAATCAGGCTTGATATTTATTTTTATAACAATATAAAAAAATACTTAAATGATTTGTTTAATATATATATATAAATGCCTCAATAAATGTAAAAGAATTAATAATAAAATAAAAATTGAAAACATTTCATGAATATCTTTATATTTTTCTATATATTTTATAAAAAGAATTTATCGTTTCTAATAAAATATAATAAAAAAATATATAAATAATATAATTATGAGATAATAATATTATATATATTTATTTTATGATAATCGCTTTTTCATGACAAATGAAAAAATAATTATTTACCTACTGGTACCAAAGTCATCTCAACTTCCCATTGTTCCACCCAATATACGTTTTTTTCTACAAGGACTAATGTTAAATTTATTGTATGTTCGTTCAATAAGACTATCATATCAACTATTTTTTGATTATCCTTAAAGAGTTTAACATTTTCACTTTTCCAATCGGACGTACTGTGAAATTTATATAGCTGGATAATATTCTGTAAATTATTTGTTGCATTAACGTATCACGCTTCAATTTTCAGTTTATTTTAATATTGAACACTTAATTGTACACTTACATCGTGCGCTACAACTACGAAAGTATCGCCGTCTATGTGAAAAATTCTTATCAGACTATGCGGTTCGATGTCAGGAAGACTGAACCAATCCAGCAATTCTCCTCCTGGCAACAATACATTCTAGATTCTAGACAATGTCCTACTTTAAAGAAATAAAAGGAAGATTTTATTGAATATATACGAACCGTCCCAACAGAACACATCGCTCGGTCCTAAATCATTTATCATCAGTATGAAGTTAAAGTCGCCATGAATGTAGTGATGCACCGACGTCGGACGTGATGCACCAGCGGTGGATAATAATTGTATCCTTACGATGTTATTGTCCTTGAACTCATACACTTCGGAACCGATCCACGGATTCTCGGCGTAATTCTGGGCGAACACAATGATCGTTGATCGCCGGTGCTCGAATGCGGTGACCGATATTGCGCCGGTCATCCTCATCTCGTCGACGACGTCCATGTATGTGCCGCTCCATCGGTAGATCCTGCAATTCAATTGAACGTGAGAAAAATAAAAATTTGAAAGAAAAAAATATTTAGTTCGATGTATTTGTTTTTACTGCATTGAGAAAAATGGATGAACCAGAAGATTCTGATTATATCAATCAAAATTTCGTTTCTCAATTATAATTCTAGTAGCTTTAATCAGAAAATTCTAATTTATTTATTTTCAATTAATCCAACTAGACATTCTTCTCAGATATATGTATTTCAAGACCAGCATGATAAGAAATTTAAATTTAATTATTTAAATTAATTTAATTTAATTTGTCTTTCTGTTCTTTTTAGGAATAATATCACGAAACTCACACGGATGATATGGGAAATTTGTTGGCGTTATTGACGATAATCAGATAGAGTTGATCGGCTTGTATGAAAAATTTAGCATCTACAGGGATTCGTTTGTATCCAATGGTATGACGAAATCGCAACGGCTGATTCGATTTTGCCGTGTGAATACTGCATAGATTGGGCTCGTAACATACTAATAGATAGTTGGTGTTCTTCCATATGATACTCTATGATATCATAATCGATGCAACTCGTTTACATTGTGTACAGTGGATTGTAAATAAAGTTAAACATATTAAAAACATAAGAAAATATATAAAAGATATGTAATATAAAAGATATTTAGATTATATTATATTTTGCATTTTATATTAATATTAAATTTTATATTACATTTTAAATAAAATTATTAATATTAAATATAATTTTAATAGTATAATACTATAAATTTCATAATATATTTTATGAGATAAAGATTAATTATAATTAAAGAGTAATTTGTACCCTGACAAATTTAATGACGGTTCCCTTTTTGATCCGATAAACTTCGCGTAACGTGTCATAAGTCTCATTCCAGGAAGTCGCATTGAGAGAAGGTACCATCACACGATTGCTATCGAGAATGAATACTCCATCGAGCATATCTATTGCGAATGGCTGATGATCGCTTGTTATAGGAACTCGCCATGATCTGTCCCAGTTAAGATTATATGATTTTTCTTGCACTGTAATCAAACGTCTATTTTTTATTTTGATAAACAAATAATTTTTATTTGATTATGAAATTATTTCTATTTGATTTTGAGTATATTATTATTATGTGTTTAATCCTACTATTTGCATTATTTTTTAAATGTAATTATTCACATACAATATCTTTGACATCTTAATATCATATTTTATTGTTCCTTTTAATGATTCACAATTAAATAAAAATTGATAATAATCTATACACTTTTCAAAGATAAATGCAATTTTTTTCAACTATGAAACAATTTGTATTAAATGTAATAATGTTTACAAATATAGCATTTAATGAATTTATAAATTATGATTATTTAAAAAAAAAGATACTTGTCATTAAAATAATGTTATGCGGATTTACCTGGTGATGTTTCTTGGATATGTATTTTAATGAATTCTGTCTTGGATTGCCGTAGTTTTTCGTCGAGATATTCGTTCAGGTCTATCGCGTGCACGGAAAGTAACAGTATAGAAATATAACTTTCCAGCTGTAATACGGTAGATATTGAACAAATTGAAGAAATGTTGCGTTTAACCGTGATTTTTCTGCATTTACACACTGAAAAAGACAACAATACTCACGAATAGAAAGAAGAGTTTCATGATTTTGTGATTTTGATCACGGATACCGTAGCGGTACTGAATCCATTCACGGCAAAGGCCGTGCGAATATTGAGAAATTTTCGGAAACAATCCGTGATATTAGGGTGACCTTCTTGATATCTCTCGCGCATATGAGAAGCGAGTATTAATACAATAAATGTAAATATGTCAATATTATGAAGTATAAATATGAAATGTATTCCTCTTTTAAATCTAACGATACAGGCAAGGCAAAAGATAAATGTACTATATACAGAACACGTATAAATATCTTATTGGAAATCAACGTTATAATTAACGGATATAATATAAAACAGACAAGAATTTTTTTCGTAAAATTTGTGATGATCTGCTCTAAAAGAAACATAAGAATTTGTTAAAAAATATGTATTAATTTGCTGGCATACTGTAGACAATTTGCTTATTAGATATGCAGTATGGATATCTGCATCTAGTGCATCTTGAATCAAATATACTTTTATATATTGCAACATCTCATCAGAAAAAAATAGAAATAGTTTATACGGAAGGGAGAGGGAAGGAGGAAGTTCATTTTTGTGTCGTAATACGTTTATTAATTTTATTATATTAATTCTGTGGTGCATTCAGATTCAGAGAGAAATGGACAAAATAATATTATATCAATCGCCGTGATTAAATGTCAATAATCTCTGGAAAATCAAAAACCGAAACAGATGTATAATATATAAGATATAAAATTTTTTCTACTTTTTAGAATTGTAAAACGTCGATAAGAGTCCAGTATTTAGTTTTTTTATAATATAATTGACAATATGAGATGACAGATAGAATAGTCTTTGTATAATCTGCTTCTTCTACATATATTTATATATTTTACACTCCTCGCGCTTAGAATAAAGAAATAATTTCCCGTTTGAATTTCGAATTAATAAAATTAATAAAAAGAAAAAGATAATGAAAATAAAAATTGTTCAAAGTAAAAACAAATAATATGGAACAATTTATATAAGATCCAGTAAGAATTTCGTCGGATTCTTTCGAGATGGTCTTTGATCAAAATAAAATAAGCAAGGTATAAAATCATCCGCTATTTTAATCCTTTAAATTCTAATGTTTTTCAACCGCCAGAATTACATAAATCCAATATTAAAAAACAATTTTTTTACCACAAACGACGTTTTTTATATCATAAGCGTCGTAAAAAACCCCATTTCCAAAATTCAAATCATAATTCAAAGGCGATTCAAATCTTCGCGCTTGCGCGCGCTAGGGAAAAGATTGCATCAGGATGAATTTCGAACGTTACATTTGGACGCGCGCATGCGCGAGATGCGAAGACGCGTGCGCACTAATCCAATGCGAGGAGCGTCGCGTTCTCTGATTGGCTAGACGGTCTACGCGATGAGACATGACAACGAACGGCGAATCGCGGGCGCGGTCTCGACTGTCTCGAACGGACTCGAATGTCTCGAACGCATCGGTGATCGGTGGTTGGCACTCGGTCGACTGGTCGACTCAGACCACTGTGCCACTGTGCCGCCCAGTGCAAGTAGTACGCGCTACCGTGTTCCGTTACAGAGCGGAGGGAACGGAACGATCAGATTGAGCTGATTGAGTCGGTTTGTCTCCATCAGGCGCCGGTCTTTTTCTCGGCACTTTCCCAGTTCGTACTTTTTCTCCGTTGTCCCGTTTTCGTTTTCATTCCATTTGCGATCGAGTTCGGAGTTCCCGTCCGCCGCCGCGGGATACTCGCGGACGCCGGCGCGTCGGGAACGCGACGCCGCGAGATTCGAGAACGCGGCCGCGCGCAGCTGCGTGCGCGAGAGACGAGAGTAGAGTACGAGCACGCGCGCTCGCGTGCGTCTGTAGTCTGTAGTGCGTGCGTGCGTGGCTGCGTATGTGTGTGTGAGCGCGTTCGCGCACGCGAGCGAGTGATTCCGAGATCGTCGAGCGGCTCGGCGCTCGCGTTCGTGTATGCGAGCGCAACCGCGTGCGGGCGGTTCCCACACGACGTCCGTGCAACAAGTGTCAGGAGGCCGACAGTGTTGGTAGCGGTCTTTAGAAACTGTGCTGTGGTACTTAATACGGAATACGTGTGCATGGTGCTACTGGATTAGCGCGTGTGACGGAAGGATCGTTCGATCGGCGTCTAACAATCGTTATCAATCAAACATCAGTCACCGTCACTATCGTCACGACGACGTGCTGAGAGGAGATCGTCACCGGCGAGGGCGCGGGGATGGGCTGCGCCGTGAGCACCACCGGCGAGAAGGAGGCCGCCGAACGGTCCAAGAAGATCGACAAGGACCTCCGCGCTGATGGCGAACGCGCCGCCAGCGAGGTCAAGCTCCTGCTGCTCGGTAAATATCCATCACGATAACTTTCCTCGATACTCGCCGAGTACCAACATCCTCGCGCGTCTAACGCGTGGAACACGTAAGATATACCGTGACGGAAAATCTCCGGACGGATTTCCATCGTTGTTCTTCGGACCTGGTTTCGGGGATTCCGGTCCTCGGATTTCGGAAGACGACGGCAAATTTGCATCCCCTGCTTCAACGGCGCGCCTATATACTCTGATTTCTTTCTTTTTCTTCAGTCTTTCTCTCTCTCTCTCTCTCTCTTTTCTCTTTCTTTCTCCATTCGTTCCTCTTTCCTTCTCCTCGCACATCGTCTTGTCTCGTATCGCGCGTGTATCGCGTATTGGACACACCATGCACCCGCCGAACGCTCCCGAAGTCGCATAGCCCACGATCCGTAAAATCACCGCCTCTCTCTCTCTCTCTCTCTCTCTCTCTCTCTCTCTCTGCTCTTTCTGTTCCTCTTCGCTTTCTTCCTCTCTGAATCACGAACGCTATAAGGAAGAAAATTATTATTATTAGATCTGTCCTTATCCAGCGTTTATTTCTCTAATTATTGCGATGTATCCTTTGCATTTTGGTGTTCTCAAGAAAATAGTCATAACATCATAAGATATGACTTCATATATAAAGATCTGTTATCAACCGATTGTATCAGAGAAGCCGCGACAATCTTCAAATCAATTGGTGAGATATTTTTTCCAATCCACAGTAGATCCGCTCGCTTTTCTTCTTGCCTTGATGATGAAACATTTTCTCTTTCTCCTTGCAGAATCTTTAGAGTATTCTTCATCTTATCCAAGAGGCAAAGAATCCTGTAGAAAAGAATCACCGAGCTTCTCCAGCAATTTCCTCCCCATCTTTCCTTGGAATCCTATAGTCTTACGAGTCAAATAGAGCAAGCGATTTGTGTGCCAACGAGAGAAGGAGCTGAAACGCAACGGTTGATATTGCGTCTAATCCAGGCGACGAGACTCCTTTCCTAGCGTCTTGTGACACGGTGCCTTTCGGTCGGTTAACACGCTCTCGATCGCACGAATACAGGCGTCCTTCTTTTTCGCGAAGCGCTTCTCGCAGTGGCGTGCGTGTGTCACATTTTACGTTCCTTCTATGGCTAAAACGTAGACGATCACGAAATTGCGATACGCCGTATTTTAATTCTCGGTCACATTCTCTCGTCGGCCAAAATCCGCGGTTTGCTTTGCCGCTATGCAAGTCCTTTTAAAAAAAGAGAAATTTCCTGTTCCCTGAACGGGAGCGTTCTTTTAACAATAGAATTTACAATCGGCTGTATGCACTCGTACATCCTGCTTTTAAACGTATAGAAGGATTATAGAAATTAACATCACACATAGAAAGAACTTTTGGTGAAATATCTAAATATTTAACTAGATACAGATCTGAAAATAATTTTATTGGACTGTTAAAATACTTATGTAGGAAACTTAAGCATGATGGGCAACATTTCAATTTTCTAACAATCAATTTGAACAGCCTACATAATTATTTTGATATTATTTGAACTCTAACACAATTATTTTTTTATTTTTTGTCTAGCTAAATTTTTTAATACTTTAATAAAACTATTCTTTTTGCGCAATGTCTGAGAAGTAATAAATTTAAAGCAATTTTATTCATATTGATTGATAAAAAGCTGGAATTAAAAAATGTATGCAAAAAAAAATGATTATGTGTCATTCAAATGATTCATTTCTCTGCAAATATGTTTTTAGATTTGCAAATTAGGATAAATATTTTTTTTATATACATCTAATACGCTACAAATACATTTAATTACGCGAATTTATTTCAATATTTATTATTCGTTATCGTCAAATGTTGGAAGTAACTGATTCAATAATAGTACTAAAGATCCAGTATTGTTTAGGATTGTCAATGCGTTCAAAAAAATTTTGAGATTCTTGACCGACATCGCAATGTGGAATCGCGATGTAGAACGCATGCATCGTTACGGGAAACTTGAATCATCGGCCGCGTGTGAATCACGAGATTACGTCTCTCTGAGATCGCACGGAATTATCTTCGTCTCACTTATAGGAAAAAAAAAATTACTCTTCCTGGAAGGGGAAAACGAGTACTAGTTGCAATGACTTTGCAATGACTGGCGGAACTGATCGTTAATCGGACAAAACTCATCGACAAAGATACCGATGATTAATCGGTTAATTAGATTGATTACATATCTGTTGATTGTGAGCGTTTTTGCATAGACTCGCATTGATTCAAAAATAGTGAGTCGTTATGATAAATGAATTGCGTTAACAATGCACGGCGTGACAGCGATTTTAATTATGTCAAGGAAGACTCGAGAATTTCTTTATCTCATGGTCACGATATTTGATATTTAATCATTTCAATGTGATACGATATTTAATTTGATATTGTTTGATACAATAATATTTAGTATGATATATTCAATATAATTATATATATGATTGTTGAACGTATTTATTAAATCCTCATTGTTTTACGTGTTATATATATATATATATATATATATATATATATATATATATATATATATATACATATCTAAATTCAAGGTGCTGGAGAGTCTGGCAAATCTACGATAGTAAAGCAAATGAAAATAATTCATGAGACCGGCTACAGTAAAGAGGAATGCGAGCAATATACTCCTGTGGTATATAGCAACACGATACAAAGTTTAATGACGATAATCAGGGCCATGGGGGATCTTAGAATCGACTTCGCTGAACCTAGCAAAGCGGTAAGTCTGCGCATCTTTCTGCTAAATCATTATGAAATATTCGTTTTTAAGAAAAATTGAATGTGAAATTCAATTTAAATTCTTTTTTTTTTATCAAGATAATTATCTTCGCTACATTTTTTTCGTTTAGAAAATATAGTTCTCTTTTTAATTTTATTTAAAAAAATAATTTCTTAGAAAGAATAGCTTTATTTACGGAATTTATGATAGACGACAAATCTTTTACATCAATCTATGATATTACGTGCACTTATTAACTGCACTTTGCTAACTTTCTCGTGTCCCACTGGCACATTAGATAATCGGTCTTGTTTTGCGTTGTAGGATATGGCGCGACAATTTTTCACCCTAGCATCGGCGGCGGAGGAGGGCGAGCTGACCGGGGAACTAGTGCTATTAATGAAGCGATTATGGCAGGACCCGGGACTGCAGCTTTGTTTCTCGCGTAGCAGGGAATACCAGCTCAATGATTCGGCAGCGTACTACCTTAACGCACTTGACCGTATAACGCAACATAATTATGTCCCGACACAGCAGGATGTTCTGCGAACGCGCGTCAAAACCACCGGAATCGTGGAGACACATTTTTCTTTCAAGGGCTTACATTTTAAGTACGTTGCCTACCATTATCTAAAAAAATCTAAAGATATTTAATTTACTTTAAACAAATTATGAATCATTAATCATTGAACAAATTATTCCTAATGTGCGTATAAGAAATTTTTACGAAATATTTATTTCAATATGTACACAAAACTACATAAATAAGCATATAGAGTCAAAACGAAATGGTTTTATTGTACATAAAAAAATATTTTATTATATCTAAAAAAATCAAGATATAATGTATTATTTTCTCTTTGCAGAATGTTTGATGTTGGCGGTCAACGGTCTGAAAGAAAGAAATGGATACATTGCTTCGAAGGCGTCACTGCGATCATCTTCTGCGTTGCTCTGAGCGGCTATGACCTGGTATTAGCAGAGGACGAGGAGATGAATCGCATGATAGAGTCGATGAAGCTGTTCGACTCGATTTGTAATAGCAAATGGTTTGTCGAAACGTCTATTATACTGTTCCTGAATAAAAAAGATCTGTTCGAAGAAAAGATCACCAGGAGCCCGCTTACTATCTGTTTCCCGGAATATAAGGGCGCCAACACCTACGAGGAATGCGCCTCTTATATCCAGATGAAATTCGAAAATCTGAATAAAAGGAAGGATCAGAAACAAATCTACACGCACTTTACGTGCGCAACAGACACATCCAATATACAGTTTGTGTTCGATGCCGTGACCGACGTAATAATCAAGAACAACTTGAATAATTGTGGATTACTGAGTTAAACATTCCAATACTCGATCAGTAAATTATCGAAAAAGAAGGGATATATCTTAATACATTGACGACTCATTAATCTTCGCGAATGCATTAGAGAATGACGAAGAGACTGATCGAAAGTTTTAAGAGAAACGTATCCATAAATACGAATATATATTATGCGAGGATTTTATTTACATACACATACACAAACATACATTAGGCTCTTGAAATATTTTATCATGGTATTATGCAACTCTATTCGATTCTATAGTTTTTAATGAAATGTTCTTTGTAAAAAATTCTGCGTAAATTCATCCGGATTTTTAGTATAAATGTGTTACTCGATCTTTAACTTATTAATTTTACATTCGGCGATTAGACAACGAAGTATTCTCAAATTACGAACAAAGTATTCAATATATTTGGGAGTTAAATTGATATTTCAGTCTGATGATTGAGCATTTCGCGTTGTCGCCAAGAATGTTTTTTATGCACTGTTTATAAAATAATAATTATTTTTGAAAATTATTTTTGAATTAATTAACATATATATTGATATCTGATTAAATAGATTACATTTTTAAAAGTATTTTTAAAATTCCTTATTGTTATATGTTTATCTCTTTTTGAGTTAATAAATTTTCATTATTTTTTGTAAAAGAAAACAATGCTTTTCCTGGCAATGCGCGGAAGAAAAAAAAGAAAAAAAATTCGAGGCGATAATGTTAAATATATAAAACGTATCGTTTACTTATACTCCCGATTAAGAAAATCAGAAACATTCCTTTGTTTCTGTTGTTCTCTAAATGTAATTTAACTATACTAACCTAGATAGCTATTAATTTAGTGATATTTCCTTGTATATAATTTATTAAGCTAAAAGTGATTACGTATTAAGTAAAAATATATTTCTGCTCATATCTACTTGCATTATAATGACAAATAGAAATTTAACATCATAATGGGCATCAAACACAGCTCTCTGTGCATCTTTTTTTACAGTATATATTTATCAATTTGAGAGAAAAATTTTTGTACAAGCTTCTCTTTTTTTATATATATATATATATACGTATTAATAAGTAATAAAACCGAGGGATGTTTTCATTCCTCGATTCGCCAAACGGACGTAATGACAACGTTAGCATTAGTACACCAGACAAGTCGAAATCAAATTTCTTTATATACACACAGTTTAGATCAATAAATGAAATTTCTTCTTTTTTAAGAGTCGACGCTTTCTCTGTTCCCGACTGCTCTGTTTATTAGACCATTCAATACATATATACATGTTCAATGTTTTACATCTTGTATAGGTGAGAATCGATTTAACTGATAAAACGCATCAACTATGCACGCAAGCGTGAAGAAATGCGTGTTGCCAAGGTGCAGGACAAAACCCATATCCTACGTGTAATATAAGTGTACATCGGAAACAATTTTCTCTTATATTGGCTATACATTTTATTATACTAATTTACACATATGTATACGTCCCGCGATTAGATCTTAACTGAACTGGAAGTGATAAAAATTAAGATATTAAATAGGAATATGTACAATTTATAATAGGGT
>Ga0157364_1000411_pt1 | contig 28132 bp, 11 predicted proteins | sample AttsexASBM2_FD_111476 | JGI IMG/M metagenome (GOLD analysis project Ga0157364, IMG submission 111476) | Fungus gardens microbial communities from leaf cutter ant in Ribeirão Preto, State of São Paulo, Brazil - Atta sexdens ASBM2 | ecosystem: Host-associated > Fungi > Mycelium > Unclassified ... | reverse complement strand
TCTCTCTCTCTCTCTCTCTCTCTCTCTCTCTCTCTCTTTCTCTCTCTCTCATAAAAATAAATCTATGATTTATTAATAATAATATATATAATTAATAAACGAATAAGATCGCAACGGGACAAGCAACGCGACATCAAAGAATAATGTAGAAGGGGATCACGATAGGTTGGGATGAAATGGGACGGGCCCAGCTGTACGAGTTTGCGGGTCAGGAGTTAAATGACCCACGTTGGCATTTGCTTCTCACTTTCACTCATCTCCTGAGAGCGCATCGCCTGATTTCGTAGTAGAGAAACCGATAAATCCACTTTAAAATTTTTTGCGTTACACTCATCTACATCTACTTATTCTCATCGATCATCATTTTACCTTTTGAGTTATAGTGCTTTACAGCACAGACATAGTGGCTGTGTTCCAAAATTCACTGCCAGCACTAAAAAATTTACGTTACCTATATATTTTCAGCATTGGCAGTGAATTTTAAACAGCCAGTGCAACATAGTGATCATTTCATCTTTGTTTAACATTAGCAAACAACAAAGATATTATAATTCACTATGTTACACTGTATCATCTGTGTCTCTTGCTGGAAAGTACCCTTAATCTTAGAATGCCGATTAGAAAAGAAATTAACTGATGTAATCCGAATCTTATATGATATATATACGCTTAATAACACACATGCGTTTTGTAATCGCAATATGAAACAAGCATTTTTTTCTTGAAATGTATCTCAATCATGCATTTGCTAATCAAGAAAACATTTATAATTTTTTAGGCATTAGCAATGATTCTGGGATTGGCAGTGGCGCAAGATCAAAATTACCATGGACGCAACTATCAACAGGATGATGAACAACATCAAGCTGACAGCAGACGACCTACGAGCACCACGCCCATCCCAATCTTACATTGGAACAAACAGCAGGAACACGATGGAACTTATAAGATAGGGTAATTACATATGTATTTACACAATTCAGAAAAAAAGATAGCTTCTTAAATTATTGCAGTGATAATGCCAGCTATATTTTTTGATATAAACATTTTTAAAATGAGTAATGAGTAATATTAATAATAATATATTATATATGCACATATAATATTTCAAATAGACAAAAAATATTTCTTTAATTTTGTCCTTACATCATGTGCGCATAAAGATTTCGCTAATGATCTAACATTTTATCTTACGCTCTACATAATATATATCATTATTCTTTGAAATCTTGGTTATGCGAGTTTGTATTCACGTAATCGAAAGTTGACGCAATTATTTATCAGACTGCGACATTACCTGATGCCTTGAATCCATGCGAACTTTGCTAGCGCGTTTTTAACGTTACGTAACACGGACTGGTTGACTTTCTGGATCGTCCGTTTTGCGTAATCGATTATTTAACACCCTTGGGCGATTTGAATCCTACAGTTACGAAACGGGCAACAATATCATTGCTGAAGAAAGTGGGTACATCAAGACTATTGGCGAAGGTGAAGACCGGGCGGAGGCGATCGTGCAACAAGGCACCTTCTCGTACACTAGTCCCGAGGGACAGCTGATCACCATTCACTATACCGCCGACGAGACCGGCTTTCACGCGCAGGGAGATCATATTCCCACGCCACCGCCTGTTAGTGAAGAGATCCAGAAAGGCCTCGACCTCATCTACGCGGGTATTCGTCAGCAAGAGGTAAGTATACTCTATAACTTTTCTTTTTCTTTTCCATCCTAGGCCTCCATTATATTATTCTCTATAATTATTTTAATAGTTGTTATAATTTTTATAATCGTTTAATTTTATGAAATTCCACATCATAGGTATTTAATTTAGATAATTAACGGTGCCTTAACTAAGCGGTTTTATTTGCAAAATACAGATCAATAGAATGTATGGAGATTACTCGAAAATATATTTAATCTATTATAGATATAGATTATTACTTGTTGCAGATAAAATTAGAAAAGTATTAATAATGCAACAGTATTAATTTGAATGGATTGTTTAAAAATAAATAAACTCCATTAATAACAACCATTTTATAATTGACATTAAAGTTTAAATTCTATTAAAGGAATATTAGAGAGTTATTGGAGAGTTATTGGATATAAAAGTATTAAAAGAGCAGACTCATTCAAGATTACGTGACTGATTGTGAGTAATCGTATATATGTTGTAAAACTTTACTACTTCATTGCAGTTAAAATCCATTCACAGTTTTCCCCACTTATTCTCTTCCTCTTTTATCTCTCTTCTTCACTTTTGTTCACGTTCATGTTCACCTTTATGGAAAACATTCTCCGCGATCTTATGGGAAGAACTTCTGTTTCGTCACAGCTAGCATAGGTCACGGTTTCCAAGCAGGGTTTGCGAAAAGCCATTCAGTTATCTACGTTATGAGCATACTTGCGAAATCATGCCGATCTATATCGATGCAAAGGTTAAAGACCGCTGTACGGTATGAATGACTTGCACAAAGCAAAGAAAAAAGCTAGTTACTCATATGCCGTTTCCTTTCAACTCTCGTTAATTATTACATCGATAATAGCTACTGGTTCTCTTCCTTATCTTGTCGAAAACTACAATTCTTATCTACGCACTGTAGAAAGCTATTGACAAATCCGAGATATCTACATCTAATTAAAACTGCACCGCAGACCGTAGTGATAATTAATTGTAATAATTAGTTTTATCGATATCGTACAAATCTGTTGGTCATATTTTAAAAATATATGTATTGTAAATAGGAACATTTGAATAAAAGATTTTTTAATGTCTAAAGGAAATAATATTACGCGTAATTTATTGAAAATGAAAAAAATAACTTGTTACTTTTGTAACGAATTAAAAGTAACGCATCGATTGATCGATTGATGCATTACAAAAAAATGAGTTACTTTTTTTTTTAGTAATGGGTGACTTTCCAACACTGATATTATCATTGGTTGTTATATGTTACCATCATTTGCAACGTCATTTTCAAATCGTTTTTATAACAAAATAACAGTAAAAGTAAAAACGGCGTTACAAATATCGCGTTAATTCTATTCTCTAACAATAATAGATAATAAAATTAGATTTAACGCTTAGTTATGTATTTAATCAAGTTAACATTACTTCTGAAAAAGAAAAAAATGATCTTTTTAAAAAATAGATTTTGTAACCTTCTGACAAATTAATTACTAAATCAACAAAACCTAATTTATAATATCAATTAATAATTCTAAAGCTTTAAGAAATAAAACCTTACTTTAAGGGAAGTTTCATTCTGACTAAAAATTGAGTCAGTCTTGAAAACAAGAGTAAAAATACAATATATTCACTTTTAAACAAAAGTAATAAATTTTTCATTCTTTTGGAGTAAGATTTCATTCTTTTTTTAGAGTATAAAAGTTACTCTAAAGAATGAAGTCTCACTAAAAAAAGAGTGAAATTTTATTCTTTTGAAGTGACTCTCATTCCAAAAGAATAAAATCTTATTCCAAAAAAAAGTAAAATTCTGCCATTCTTATTCAATAGTGAACAATTTTTATTCTTTTTTTCACGATTGGCTTAATTTTTACTCCAAAAGATTTAGAGAGAATAAAAATAGTTTATAAAAATTCAGTATGTTTATTTTTAGGAGGAAGAAGCTCGCGCAGCAGCCCAAAAAGCACAACAGCCTTTGAGCCAGCAAGTCGACAGGCGGGATGAATATAACAGAAAATACCAATAGTGATGCTTCATAAACATAGCATATTATATTCGCAGCACCGTACCGTTATTAAGAAATAGCTATTAAGTTGTTAAGTTACTTTATTCTCTCGCGTCTCAAATACACTCTTCATTCTATGTACATTTATAGTAAGAAACATCGCTTCGGTAAGCTCGACTTTGCTCGTCCATCTTTTCATTGTTGATCAAGCCTTTCAAACGAGAATGAGATCCTGGCATTCCTATCAATGATTAATTCCCTACTATATATCACTATCTTTCTGTGGCGGCGCGGCTACCTCTGCCGCGTAATTATGCTCTTTGAGTGGGAACTGACATTTCTTGTATCGCGATAAAGAAGAATGTCACGGGAGTAAACCGTACCCAGCAAATTAACTTACTCGTGATTGCGTCTATACGTTCATTCATGGCGCTGTCACTTTTATATCTCGCCGTAGAATTTCTGCCTTTGGTGCAAGAACTTTAATTATAGACAGAACATTACAATTTTTCGATGACTTCACAATATATTTTCTGCACTTAAGAAAAAACTTTTCTGTTTTCAGAACACCTATATTTTTAATAGTTTATTCTTTGCACAGCATTTTATTTTTTTTATGATTTATTTATTTTTTAATTATTTCTCATCTCTTATTGTAAAAACATTTATAAAAGAAAAAAGTATAATTTTGAGAAATTTATTAACATACATATCAGCAACAAAAAATAGGAATCGTGACGGAAAAGAATCAAATAATTCATTGTACAAATAAATATACATCGACTTTTTACCAACAATTATCAACGGTTGTGCATTCTCAATGTATAAATGATCTATATATGAGCAAATATTCAATAAATCTTCTGTGGAATAAAGAATTAAGAACGGTCTATACAAACGCTAAAAGATTTGCATTCGAGCTTGGTCGGAAAAAGAAAATATAATACACATATATAAGCGTTTAACGAAGCGAAGCGTCTTTATTATTAGTTTCGTGTACATACAAATCTATATAAGGACATCAGTCTTCGTGCTCGGAGAGGAAAGAAAGAGAAGCGATCTCCGAAACTGGTGAAACTTTTCACGAGGTAGCGCGTCGAGACCGGTGAAACTTTGAATGAGGTATGATAATCAAATATAAGTAAGCGGATGTTGGTGCTCCTGGATGCTCCATCGCACTACGCAACGACGTTATTATACGATATAGAATCACCGATGATATTATACATACTGCTCCTTGCAATCCAGGTAACGTTATAAATAATAAATACTTATAAATTATTGACAATTATTCGGAAATAACATTACAGGAGACTTGTAGATTTGTAAGATAAGAATATATTCTTGAAAATCGATTTTAAATAAATTCAAAAAGATGCTGTATTACCGTCAAAATAAAAAAAATATGCCATAAAAAATACATATTATCAGAACCAAGTCAGTTATTTGATAGCTTCAAATCAAGTATTTCTCTTTAATTTATTGCAATAGAAAGTTTGAAAATGCTTTCTTAGATAAAACCAATGTAATTCGATAATCCTTATAAAATTCATTAACAATACTTACAAATATTTTTAATTGTATTATATTAATATTTTTATTTATTTTAAAATGTGAGATACATACAATTAAAGTTGAATATGCCGATCAAATGTTACTAAATTATGTTAAATTGTTATTTTATATGTGAACAACATTGAAAATTATGTCACAAATGCAAAGGCTATAGTTTGTACATATGTGTTATCATGCTGTACAACTTTCATATTGTGCCATATTCAATTCTGATAATTAAAATAGTCATAAATTTTTGGTTATCCCTTATATTCACCATAAAATTTCTAATGAAGCAATAACTTCGATAAATACAATTTTATTTACTTTGTTACTTTCATGTAAATTATCTGATATCACATGTTTGACATTCTATGTGTAAGCGATTGTTCGCATTCACATTTATTTATAAAATAAGTTGAGCATAAAATGATATTCCTTATGCACAAATCGTATCCCTTGACTTTTTGATATGCTAACAAGTGTAATGACTGCGTTCAGCTGACTCAACAATTGAGTGAGCACTCAACTGTTATTGGTGTATTCTTTTAGATCATTCAATCAGCATTTTAGATCTAGAAGAATACATCAATAGCAGCGAGTGCTCACTCAATTGTTGAGTACGTTGAATGCAGCCATTGTCATTCGCGGGAGAACTTTAATCTGAAAATCGCAATTGACTATTAGGCGCAAAGAGCGTAACAGCACGGTTCTCATCGCCGTAAAAGAACAGAAAGTGCGCGGTATATCTGTTTTTACTTAACAATCTGCACCATTGTCGCGATGTAAAGAGGTTTAAGTTTAACGGTTGACTAATTCTACGTTGTCTCTTTCATCATTTGGCACGAGCGAATAGTCTTCCGGTATGCCGTGAAAAATTAGTAGTACGTGAAAAGTATCCGCGGACACGCATTATAAACTAAGAAGGAAACTACTGCCATTAGCGTCAGCAGAATCAGCAATAGAAAGCTATTAAGATTTCCGGATCTCTGGCTCACGCTGAATTAATCATGTAACGTACAACAATGCACATTTGCATAACTGTGTTTCTCGCATCAAATTTTTAAGATGCGATTCGGTGATGATATAAATCACCACTATAGTTCTACCTCACAGTATAACGCAGTTCTTTCGTAACCAATAAAGTTGTGATACCTTGCTGGGTGGAATGTCGCTAATACAAAAAAAATATTGCAGAATTAATGACCGATTCGCTCACGCCAAAATGCCGATCGTTTTATATTTTTTTATTCGATAGGTGGGATTCTTTTTTGTCGTAGATCGATATTCGCTAAGCGGAAAACCATCGGATAAATCCGTTCAAAAGTATACCTCGCTTAAGAATATTGAGCTTTACGGCGCAATTATTAGATCGTAGCAGCTGTGATTTACACAGAACGTATCTATTTGATTAACCAATCTGTGTACATACAAAAAGATAGTTGTGATCACTGCAGCGATAAAGGAGATATATTAAATTTTGTAATTATGACCACTTTCTTATTTTCACGAAACCGATCGGTTTTTACATTAAATTGTTGCTTTATGAATCTGTATGATTTATGTTGTGTGCATATATGTCACTATTTCGTATTTACTTAATATCTGTAAGGGGTTCCGCACAATAGAAGGAACAGGAAACAGAGAACAGAGAATAAGAATTTCAACCTATCAGAAATTGTGTATTCAATACATGTATACAATACATGTATGATTTCTGATAGGTTGAAATTCTTGTTCTTTGTTCTCTTTTCCCTTCTATTGTATGGAGCCCCTAATAATTTTTATTAAAAATAATTATTATTATGTTAGAAGTAAAAAACGACATGATGGCATAAAAGTACACATTTAAAAACTTTAAATTGATTCAGCTCATAAAAGATAGTGATAGATGATGGTAACGATGATGAACAATTTACATATTTGTTTGTAACAGTTTGTATTTGAATTTCAAATCCGGTAAAAATTAGATCTAGTGCCAAAACTGTTGACTTTGTGGGCCCATAGATCGATTGCTCTGGAATCGATTGTCACTTGAAAACTTACTTATGTGAATTCTGCACGTAATAAATGCTTCAAGTATAATTTATAAAGATTTATATTCAAACAAAAATTAATACTTTTTGTACCTTAATCAACATTGTCTATAGACTAAGCGACATTTTTTTAATAGTGTCGTATTCTTGAGAATACATTTTTGCCCAAAAGTACGCACTATAAAAAAATATTTATATCTTTTCAATAAAATTAATCTCCTATAAAAATGAATTTATGTTCAAATCGATACTTGACAAATTTTTAGTTCAAATTATAAGACAGTAAAAGCATATAAGTAACACTTTACTGCTCAAACACAGTTTTTGTATAAGTTATATAGCATATATAATAAGAGAAAAGTGTGTACTTCTTGGCAATCTTATCCTAAAAGCTACAGAAAATTGCAAAAACTTTCGATAATTTAAATAGATAATTTGAAAAACTTTTTTGTTTAATTTTGCTATTAAGAGAGAATTATATAGATATGTATTTTGATTACATCTCAAATGAAAATAAATATTTTTTAAAATATCCCTGCAAAAAATAGATTACTAACTGAAAGAAGTTTACGCGTATGAGAACAATGGCGGTCGCGAGTCTTCGCACGTTTCGTAGAGATCGGTGACGCAATTGGAAAGATTCGCGAACATTGTCCGACGCGTTCTACAATTTTTTTTTTTCAAGGAAGTCCCACCGCGCTTCCCTGAAAATTGAGTTATAGTCCAGCATGGCATCTAACGTTGTTTCTTTGTGGTATCCGATCATCTACTCGTGATAATAGCAGAACAAAGACAGGACGACGAATCAGGAAGCCACCGCCTTCTCGATGACGAAAGTCATTGTGTTAATTTCACACAATCCTTATCTCTAATTCTCCGTTGGAACCTTTTTATCTACTGTCGATAGTCTCCTGGTTCGATCGATCCTCGTATAATGTTACATTATCTCGAATAATATTGGAAATCGTTGGCGATGACACAACGAAGTCGTACATCAAAAGACTATTAGTTGTGGCACTTTGAGAAACGTTATATTTATATATTACACATAAGCAACGTTGATGATCGAGAATCCCTACCGGAGAATTTTTATCTATCTTAGAATATAGACGATCTTTAATATTTACGAGACCGTCTCTATTCATCATTGTTCTTTCTCCTTTTAACAGTATCTGTTGGTTCCATCCTGACTAGAAAATTCACGATCAATAAGATTGCTTAAGAGAACATCGATAATAGATGGCAGTTCGATTCGACAAATGGTCTCGCTGTCGAGATCATCGGAATCGAACCAAGGCCGTCCAGCGTAGCGAAACCCAGCGTCGACGCGATATTGGATGATGAACTCTTCGCGATAAAATGTGATGCTACAATGTGGCAAAGCAATGAATAATGACGGAACTGTTACGAACTGTTACTCGTCGGGAGAGCTCTCGAGAGCCGTGTCCTGGACAGATCAGGCGGAAGTGGATCGTATGGCGTCGCGTTGAAACCGACGTATCGATTGTTCTTTTTATGGAGGAATCCACCGGAGAACGGATCCGTTTTATAATAAATCACCCGTCTAATACCAAATGGATCGATGTAACCGAAAGAGCCGACGTTGTTGCCTTCAGGCTCCCTTTCCTCCTCATGATATTGCCTCCTTAAATAATACTGGAAACCATTCGCTGTGGTATGAGTGCCGTCATATGACGGGAAATCGTTTCGAGAAACACTTGGCGATTGATAGCTTGGCTTGAGGGAGGAACTTCCGATAGCAGGATCGTATGGAGCTTCGAGAATCTGAGTTGGTGGTCGAGCTGCGGATTCGCGATAATACATAGCATGTGGTTGATGATAAATGTCCAGATTCTGAAGTTCAGAAGGGTAGCCTGATCGACTAGAATAATAATTGTTTCTTGAAATCGGTCGGGGTCTGATAGTCGTCGGAGCGTAATAACCGGAAGTAATGTCGTTGCCAGACAGCGGCACGATGGCATTAGATAGATCTGGTCGTCTGTAATAAATAATTCAAATAATTAAAAATTATATATTATAACATTATATAAATTGACTTTCTGATTTTCCGATATTAAGTCTTTACCTGAAAGGATTTGGTGGCCTTTTGGGTCTGGCTAAGATTCCAGTCTGCGCTGGAGTCTTCTTTGCTTCCGCCATCGCGTCCTGAATAGGTCGATCTTTACCGACATAAACCATTTTTGATCTAAAAGGATTCCAGCAATGTGAATTCGTCACTAAATACTTAATTACTCTTGATTTTTAGTGATTTTAGTTAGGGGTATTTTCAATATTAATTTTATTCCTATCAGTCAGATTACTTTAAAATTCGAAATCCCTCGTGGTCTGCGATGTAATCCTTCAGTCGTAAATATCCAAGAGGATCTAACCAGCCTTCAGTGCCGATCACTGTACCATCAGCCAATCTTTTCTCTTTCCTATACTGGCCGTTCGATGTTTGAAAGCGAAAAAATCTCTCCGGACCCTCATCAGTCTGAATGTGATACTGCGTATTGGGATTTAAGTTCCAGCCGCTTCTCTGGGCCTCAATTTCGTCCGCTGTTAAACAGAGCGCCGACGCCTGTAATTGTAAACTTATTTTAAATCGTTTTTCTGCGTCGCGACAACCGCGTTAATAAATTACTTACTGCTTAATATGAAAATACTGTGCAAAAAAAGATATTTTTAATTTAAATTCTAAAGTACTAGTTCAATATATCTATGTTAAATTACCGATTACAACACTGTTAAAAATAAAATACATCACAATTCTTAAAAATAAAAGGTGAAGAATCGATTATAAATTAAAAGCACATAGAGGATGAATTTGCTTAATTTTTTTATGTATTTTTAATCTTAAAATATAATACATACAGAAATCATTTTAAAATAAACAATTTAATAATAAGATAAAATAGAATTTTTCTTAAAAACGTTAAAAAGGAATATATCGAATATATATTACTATTACAAGAAATATAATTATTAATTTAATATAGTAATAGCTCTCCGATCTCCCTTCATTGCAAAACATGAAAGTCTTATTAGCTATCTGCTGTGTTGACCAGCTGTCATCGAAAGTCCAGTTACAAAAAGACATTGACGATCTATAAGCACATACTTTTAATTCGCACTTTTAATTCGTTGTCGATTGATAACAAGTACGTGCTATGACAAGGAACATGATCAGCTACGTGGAGTGTTCCTTGGCAATTCTTTGAGATCTATACGACTACTTGTAGGCGCGGCATATTCCGTTTCAACGGTTGTAATCACCATTTAAAGTGTTATGACTTAAATACGACGAATGTTCCGCTTTGAGCATGACTTTGAACAATTCAAGCTTGAGACGATGTATTTCAGTTCCTCAAGATTTTTATAGCGCATTCGATAGTATTTTGTACTTTCATGTTTCTGCTCGTTACTAGCACATATCACCATCCCGATGGAAAGACGGTTTTGCAACCATTAAAAGTCGATTACAATGTCTGAATTCTAGTTACATGAATTGAGGTTGTGGCTTTTGTGGGGAAATACTATTGAATATTGCATGCATAGATATGATATATGCTTTAAAAACTGTATTTTATCTTATTCTTCATATTATTTTTATTGAGCTCAAGGACAATTATATGTAGTAAAAAGGAATCTCCTTGCAACTAATTTTATACAGACTTGCATATATAGCAATAAATTATGTCTTTTGATTAGAAAAAGAAATCTATCAATTATATTATAATAAATATGTTAACAGTGTTGAACAATTTTATTTTCATACTACTTGTAATTTTTTAAACAATAATTAAAATAGTATGCGTGTGTTATGTAGGATCAGTATATTGTATTTGTAATCTTATTTATATGTAATCGAATTCATGCGAGATTTTTATGCGAATGAAATTACGTTCCGCTTTTTTTCGTCATTGTTATAAAAAACTTGAGATCTGCAGGCTGATGTATGATTACTCGTACTTTTGAAATGCATAGAAAGTCAGCAAAAAATAAAATCGAAACATAACGAATTCTTATTTACGAGGCAATGTCCTCAAACTGGACGTGTATTAGTGTGGTCGTTGTTTAACCAAATATAGTGCTATAATAATTCCGATCACGCGAAGAATGCAATGATTTCCATTGTGATATTATAGCAGGGCACTATTGCGCGCAAGCACAGTGATCACGTAAGAGATATATTTATCCCTTCTATCGCGGGTTTTGCGTGGGATTGACCAAGATCACGAGATCCGCCTCTCGTCTCGTCGGTCCATATTAAGAGATGCTGGACCAACTGAGCGTAAGGCCGATATATCGGTTTTATATAGCAAAAAATATTTTATGAAATATAATAATAATATTTATAAAAATGGAGAGAGTAACATTTGTAGGACAAAAAGTATGAATAAAAAGAAACGAGATGTCTTCGTTAAATTAACAGATAAAAGTTTTCCTCTAAAAAGATCTAAAAATGTAAAACATCCAATCCAGAGGTTTCTCAACATATACAAAATATTAAAATAGAAATGAGAACGGATGCGAGGATATTTTTAGATGCGCTACGTACTAAGGTAAAGAAATTTAAGTTTCCCTAAACCTTATTGATATACTCAGCTGTACGAATTATTTACTGAGTTAAGTTTTGTTTTATGTAGCACGACGTAAATATAATCTTGGATCTTATCATATATCGTATATGCGCTTAATATTCATTGTGTTATATCTCTTTATCAGCAAGAATTCATATAAGAATTCTTTGCAGAATTGCTCTAACATCCTTGAAACTGGTTCATTATGTGTTATCGCTGTAGGGCACTTTGACTTGAAAAATGATCACATTGTAAAAATTGGACTCAATGTTAAGTTGATATCCTTGATATATAAATCTACCATGCGACTTTCTGCATATGAAAAATGTTCGTTAAAATCTAAGCATTTTTTATCTACATAAAGTTGATTATATCACGCCATCTATTTATAGACATGAACTCTTTAAACGATATATTATACTAATTTTATCAATCTATGATTGCATGGTCATACATGCCAATGCTTCTTTATGCACTCTATGGAATTCAAGATATCAAACAGCGAATGAAAATACTCATCATATGTCTGTATTCTATATATATATATATATATATATATATATATATATATATATATATATGTAATTAGCTTGCAGTTTTATAGATAAAAGTCATTACGAAAAGTAAACTCAATGACATAATATTTCGTATCTATAACTTTAATATAGGATAGTTTTTCTTTTTCTTTTCCTTTTTGACACATTCACAATCCATTTTAAGAGAAACGCTGGACACTTTTTTTTTCATTCTATCTCTATCAAAATTATAGTGCTCGCAAATTAGTATTAATTTCCTGTCGAGCGAACACTTTTCTTCTTTAACATCAAAGCGAAAAATAGGCACTTAGTATCAGTCATCTTCAATCAACACGAAAGACACTGATAGGTTGCTTAGTTTTACAGATGCAGAATTTGGTAAGAAAATGATGTAAAATATGTATGTGTATGTATGTAATGTAATAACGTATTATTATTCATTATCGAACACAGTAATTTTAAACAAAAATTAAAATCAGTTGTTTCTATAAACATCAATTGAAAATTAATCAATTAATTAATAATTAAAAGATTAATTAATTGATCAAAAGATCAATAATTGATGATTTTTCTCTTTTTTTTTTTTAAATGTATGGAGACTCAGCATGAGAAAGTAATTCAATATTTTAAAACAAGAGCAATGGGGAACCCTCGCTCAAACTGCTTACAGCAGTAAAAGAGTTATTTTGCAGATAACAATTGCGAATTCAAGTTGGGACCATAAGCAATCAAGACAGGGAATAAATTGTGTTATGTATTAAAGATTCAACACAAATTTTTCATTCTCGTCGTATAATAACGCATAATTCTCAGGAGCTTCAGAGTCTTAACGCGTTTATAACTACGCCTCGCATCAATTTTCCATCCTCTCGCCAAGGAAAGCCATCGTTTTGGCCGGCGGTTTTATACGAGGTCATCCAAGCCACGCGATTAACTCACTAAATTATCATTGCATCGTCTATTGTCCGTCGGTCGACTCCCATCGGTCACGGTGATTTCACCTTTGCACAGGAGCCGCCGCGACTCCTTTCGCTCGCTTCCGCCACGCCGTTCTCCATGCATCCTCTCTTGCGATCTCCTCTTTCATTAAACACCCACGTTTCGCGCGGTTCTCACGTGCCCGATCACGTGATATAATCTAGGATTATAATGAAATTGCGCGCTCGGGAAATTGACGACATTGGTAGCTGACAAAGAATTTGATGTTTACAGGAAAAGGATATTGTTATGCTAATTGCAGACGTAATTAGTTAATAAAAAAACAATTAAGTTGGCACACATTCGTATCGCTTAATCATTAAATTTCCGAAACTTATATATACGATGCTAGCTCAGCATGAATAATACAAATATGCGTAAAAATATATGATGTATTTAAATCAGACTTATGACGAAAATAAAATAAATGGAGAAGCTAATTAAACAACAAAATGCTATACTTTGAAGCCTGTACTTTTTATTTCTTATCTATTAATCTGTTACGCAGTATTATCATTCTTCAAGAATAAATGCTATTTCTTTCATGTTTGCGAATAGAATTACTCAATCACTTTTTAAACATTTTAAAATATGTATTATTTTATATTTCTTGCACACACGTATTATTGTCTACAAGAATCATTTAAATCTCTAAAGTAATGCTTGAAGATTGTAACATACGCGAAGGTTAGCGTCATCGTCGGTGGCATCTTGCGGTGATCCAACCACCTCGCATACAATCGTGGTACTTATTACGGATCATAATTGCAGATGGTGTCGCATGAAGAAGACGTGATAAATGTGCGATCTCGTTTGCGATCTCACTTGGTATTTGAGGAGCGTCGGCGTTTCATGAACACGTCGTGACCTTCACACGAACACGTGCTAATTGATATTCAGAGCGCACGTTCTATTAATTACCTTCGCGTAACTTCGTCCCGATATTTACGACATGAGGATCAGTTTTTATTTCCAATTCTTTTCAAACGCAAATGCCTTGTGCACCGGATGCTTCCCTTTCAATTTAGTAATTCTTCGTGCATGCAAAATTAGTAACACGTATTCTAAACTGCCACTCAAAGTTGTTTCATGTTACTATTTTACTTTCACATCATTTCTTCTCGATATTTATATTCAACGATTAAAGATCGGTGCGCGCTTTTAACTCTATTCAAACGCAAAGGCATATTAGATATTCATTTCGTGATTTTTTAATAATTACGCGAAATTAAGAAACAATCTACTTTAAGTTTTAGTTCTTTAATATCTTTTAATAATTCAGTTTATTTAAATATTAACGTTAAATAATAATATTAATTAATTCCAATTAATCAAATAGTATTGTAAAATACGCTGTATATAAGAACAATTAACAATAATGAGAATAAACGCTATAAGAATAAATTTTATTATAATTATTGTATTAAGAAATCATCATTATACTTGGGAAACAATTTTTTTGTCGTGCTAATTATATTGCAATTAATTAATGTAAGGTTAATATTTAAGATTTTATTTTCTCACAGCTTTTTAATTAATATCCATTAGCAACAAAAATTATAAGAAAAATCTATTCTTTTATTTCTTGACTTATTTCTTCATTTTTCTTAAAAAAATATATAATTTTTACATTTTGTTCCCAGAAAATTCAATTGTTTTTCCAAATAGATAGTATTAACAATCCATTAGTTTGTATCGATCACATATTTAGACATTATTATTTCTCTCTCTCTCTCTCTCTCTCTCTTAAAAAAATTCTTATATTAAATGAATAATACTTAAAATCCAACAACCATATAAAAAAAACCGTATAACATCAAAAGAGTATGATAAATGATTATCAGTTTACAATGTCAAATTACTTTGGAAACAGAGCTAATCCTTTTGATTGTATCTTTTTGAGTGAATTTGGCTGTATTGATAGTCACGCACGTGCTATACTACTCAATAGCATGGAGAGAGAGGCGTCCTCCTCTGTTATACTTCCATTCACGCCATCTTCACGGTATCGCGCGTTCGTGCATCGAACTCTTCGGAATAGAATAGGAACCGGTGCCTCTCACGAATGCATCCTCGGCATCAACTTTCATGAACACCTTCCACAAATCATGCCGGTGTCAGTTTCGATCGAACGACACGATGATGTGAATATATGCGTGATAGATTGTATTCGATGAATATACGGAACAATCAGCTGCTTTACTGGCACACAAATGCAGTTACGTAAATTATCTCGAGCCATCACCGTTGAATATATTTAAATAACATACACTTCTTTGACAGACTTAAACACCTACAATTCATCACAATTTAAAGCTGTAATTGTTGTATGTAAAATGTGAGTAACTTTGTACCTAAATTATCCTAAGACTATTCGTCTTATACATAAATCATTTTCCTAAATTCTTCAAAATTTGTTAGATAAATCACAAGTCAAGGAATAAGAATGGATTTTCCTTCGTTGTTAGTGGATATTAATTAAAAAGCTGTAAGAAAATAAGAACTTATATATTGTAAAATATTAATTTTAGATGATAAAATATTAATTATAAGTTTTAATTTTATTTTTTTTTCCAGATCTTAATGTAGCTCTACCAGCTAGCATTTATACTTTTAACAATCATGTGTAAATTCTTTCGATTTGCATCCTTATTAAATTAAAATTGAGTTATTTTTATTATATTAAGTATCTATAATCTTTTTGCGCAAACATCCATTTTCGTTATCAACGTCAATACTGCTTTACGAAATTCATCATTATAATCATGAAAATAATAAGATTATGTAACGTAATTGTTTTGCCGATTCATTTACCAGTTATTATTAGAAAACTTAAGAAGCAGTAATCATCAATTCGTGATTGGCATTTTAGTAACTCAAGGATCTTGAAGTGACGTCAACGTAGAATGCCAATGTCAATGTCAATTTGTTAATATTTGCAAATATCAATTTGCTAATACTTGCAAATATAAAAAGATCAATAATCATTTATGAAAATATTTTCATCCGTATTTATGTCAATGTAAAATTTACCGAATTAATTTTACTTATAATTCACTTACTAACTTAATCCTGACATATATATAGATATGCGTGGATAAGAAAAAAAATCAGTGCATATAAAAATTATTTTGTGATATCAGATTAATCTTTCTTAAGTTTTTCTCCACTAAATGTGCTGTGTATTATATGATATGTATCTTTACATTAATCGTGATTATGCATATGTATTACACATAAATCCTACCGTCAAAAGATTGAGACAAAGACATGTACGCAAAATCATGGTCATGGTGGTTGCTTCATGAGGTTGCAATATGTGTTCTTCGAATTTCCTCTTCGTTGTTTTTTTTTGAGGCAGCGATCGTCGTGTCAAAACGTTCCTTTACTTCTCAAGCAAAACTCCTATTACATACATTCAGTCTCCATTGCGATAACTGCACGAAAAAATTTTCTTGATCAAACTAATCAAAATCTAAAATCCACATACATCTTCTTATCTTCTTATAATAATGCAAATAATAAGATGTATTGACGTATATACTCCATGAGAAAAGAAAAGCGTGCAAAATCGCTAACATTTATAAAAATTCATGAATGTCGAGAAGAAGAGAAAAAGAAAAAGAAAGGAGAAAATCACCCACTTTCGCGGACCGGATGAAACTATGGAAGAAAAGAAACGAAAGAGGAACGCAGTCATCAACAGCGATGTCGAGGCGGACTGAGAGGACGCGATACTGTGACTGAGAACCGGCGATGTGTCCCTGCATTTCCAGATCCGCTGTACACGACGGATCTACGCTCCTTTCTTCGCGACCATCCCCCTCCATGTAAGAACCGTATGACGGTTTTTCCCATCTAAGACTGCGCTCGCCCACCATCACGAGTACTCCACATTCACATGACGCGTGAACGAACTTGAAATTATTAATTTGTGGCACGCATAATCGTTGCACGTGCCACACGTGATCTTGCGACGAATTCTCTCGTGTTGGATTCAGATATGCATCGTGGGTTCAGATTCCCATCCGAATGTCAAGCCGGAAACACAATAAAAAGTATAGACAATACAGGAACAGGAAATAATAAATTTTGACCTATTAGAGACCATGTTTATTAGAATGGATTTCTGATAGATTGAAATTTCTTATTCCTATTGCCTGTGCTTTTTATTGTGTTTCCGGTTTCACTCAGACGTATCATTCCATCTTTGTTAGAACGTTAAAGATAACATAATAATCGAGAAACATTCGAAATACATTTTCGGATGACATAAAGGAGTATCCATGAATTATGATCTTCTTATAATTATAGAGCAAAAATAGCGCTAATTAGAATCGAATTCTCTTATCATCGGATGTTGTACGCTATGTGAATCCTACATTAAATAACGACAATGAGAACCACATCTTTTTTCTCAGGATCGTTCTTATATATTTGACTATCGTTAATTATCGACACGAATAGTTATCGATAGCCATACATATACGTACAGCTAAAATACAGATCCAAAACATCTTCTGTCAGGTTATATAGATATTTCTATAATCTGTCACAAGGATAATCTTTGTGTAATTAATTCTCTAAAAGGTAGATTTTCCAATTTTAAAGTTACTAGAACATTAAATGACACATTTTTAATTATAAAAACTTTGATGTTGACAATTAATATGCAAAATTAAAACTATATGTCGGAATATCTCTTTCACTTTAGATATCTTTTATTTGCAAATAAAAACGTATTATTAGACGTTAAAAGAAGTATGTGGGATTTGATAACGAGTCATGCATTTTTTAAATAATTCTTTAGTAAAGTGGGATCAGGACCCACTCAAAATCATAAATATCTATATAATTCGGATAAATATTAAAACTGTGTGTGTGTGTGTGTGTGTGTGTGTGTGTGTGTGTGTGTGTGTGTGTATTTTAATGGAATATAATATGAAATATACGCTAAAAAAAATCAAGAGTTGCATCTTCCAAACCAAACGAAAACATTATGATTATTTTTTGAGGTTAAATTTATGTGCAAGTTTATTGGCACACACATACATGTAAAATGTCTTTTCAGAATCATGGACCTATTACTTTTTTGTGATCATTATAATCGTAATTTTTTGAACTTATAATTTTTTAAACTTATAATCTTGTTTTTTCGTGGAGAAGTCTATGGTATAATGTTGTGTGCAGTTATAGGCAAAGGAGTGTCTCCGATCTTCGATCCTTATCCGTCACTCCCGTACAACACAAAATATTACAGAAATATTACAGCAATATTTTAATAGTGCGCAATAGTACAAAAATTGCAATAATATTGCTGCAGAAATTTTAATATTTTATTGGAAATATTGCAATAATATTGTGAAATATTGTAGTTTTAATATTTTGTAGAAACTGTTGCAATATATTGTTGCATTACTATGATTCGACATGACGCGATTCCTTAACAAGACGCATTTCTCGTAAGAAGAAAACATCTAGGAATCTTATAAGAAGGAATACGCAAATCGAGTTGATGAATCTCCTGAAGATTCTCAAGTTCTTTCGGCCCCCAAATACTTTAAATTATAAATTTATCATATATTTGGAGTGCTAAGTAATATAATATTTTATTTTTTAATTAAAAAGCTCAATTGTGGCAATATCTTAGAATATTGAAGCAAAATTTTATTTTAGCGGACATAATGGAATATTGCTACAATATTGCAGCAATGTTTTATGAAACATTATAAATATTATAACAAAATAATATTGCTGCAATGTTGCTGTAATATTACGTGTTGTAGGGCTAAATTATACGTTAAAAGTTACATTTTCGACATATTTTTTTCTCTTATTTCATTGTATTAATCTAAGCTACTCTAAAATTTTACGCGTATCAAGTTCAATACTTTAATTTCATTATATAAAGAAATTAGACATTTTTTATGGTAACTCGATTTATTAAAGAATCATATACCTTAAGGGGATCTTAAAGCCATCTGTACTTAAAAAAAACATATTTAATTTTAAGACATTAAAATGTTTTATTTTTATCTCTATTTTTTTAAACACTTAAAGATGTTTCAGTTTTAAACTTTTTCAATAAACAAAATGTATTTGGATCTAAAACATTTTGTTTATGGAAAAAATTTTAAATTAAAACATCTTTAAGTGTTTAAAAAAAATGAAGATAAGAATAAAATATTTTAATATCTTAAAATTAAACACTTCTTTTTTCAGTATTATAATCGATATATTGAACCTACACACATACGATTAACGCGTCATTGACATATCACTACACACTGTTACATCAATATCGAACATATACATATATGTATACATTTTCTAACTAATTTTTTATGTTAGGTATTATCTAAGTCTAATTCTAAGAACACAATATTATTTATTCATGTAATCCTTAGATTATTTTATACGTATAAAGTATAAAAAGCTTATATAAAGCAAATATTATTGTGAATCGACATTAGAAGCCGACAACAAACTATATAATTTTTCAACTTTTTTTCATTTTTAACATAAAGTCAATCAGTTTGGATTACATTATCGCTTATACTTTAATTGTAGAGAAAGATTTTTAAATCTATATATAAAAAGACAGTTAGAAAAATATACTTATTTGAAAAATAATAGATAAACCAGATGACTTTAGGATCCCCTTAATTTGTTTCGCATAATCAATAATTGTTTATATCCATATACAAAGTCGCCAGCCGTCCATAAGCATGCAATCTTCGAGAGCAACATATTGAGGAAGCTATAAACGCTAGGAAATTGCATTGTGAGAGTCTAATAATAACTATCTTCGAGCAATGCAAAAGACTCAGGTCTGATGAGATAATCAAAGTGTATATATGGAAAACCGTCATCCTTAATGCATAATTGATACTCATGATACCAGCATTTATCCAGCAACTTAAAATGTAGACAATAAATGTTTGAGAATATTATCTTAAATCTGATTCGATTGAGAATAATATTAATTTATAGTAAAGAATTATTTCAAACCGAAGACTAGATGTTCTTTTGATTGATTTTGAAATATTATAAACGATAGACCGCAAGTTACAAAATTCCCGCACGTAAGATTTCTAAGATAATTGAGGTTGTCATATCCAAAAATATAATTTTTAACGATATTTAACATTTTTTTGAAATTAATATTATCTTGAATTATCTTTGATTAAAAGTCGTGAATGTATTGTTCATTTTCTATAAAATGCATGTTCTTTTTATTTTAACATCTTAATACTTTTTAATCATATTATAAAGAATTTAAATACAAAGTTTTTCCAAAATAAATTTTCTGCTTATGATGAAGTCATATACAATTTCTAATTTGCTATCAATACACAGACTATACAAATTTTATTATATGTGAAATATTTTTTAGATAAGATACTCAATGTATGTGTGTATACTTATATTTAATTGACCAAATTTCGAGAGAGTGTAAGGAATCGATAAAAAGATTAAGAAAAAAAATCTTAGAAAAATTACCTTTAAAGATATGTTCATTTCTGCTTCATTGTGGAAAAAATCGCAAAAAAAGATAAAACGTAATATTCGGAATATTATTATTTCAAAATGGAATATTATTATTTTTGTATTATTGTACGATTTTAGTGATAATAAATTCAGGCAGTGCGAAAATATGCGCGCCGATTTCTAAGCAGAAGAGTGCTGGATTGGCGATGAACAATATATACATTCATGACTTTCAAAATTTTAAAATAACGTTAATCTTTTTAATAAAAAAATGTTAAATAACACAAAAAAGTTCTTTTTTACATATTAAACTTTAATTTCAAAAAACGTACTAATGAACTTTAACTTGCGTGTTCAGCATTCAAAAATTTACAAGAAATATCTTGTCTAGTTCAAAGTAATTAAAAAAACATTTTTTTGTAAAGTAAAATAATATAATGTAAGGCAATTTAGCAGAAAATTTAAAATTTTAAAATAAAGAATGCATATATTGTGCGATAATTTCAATTATTTAAAAATTAATATAAAAGGTAATATTATAAAGGAAATAATTTTTACGCAGTTTTTTAAAGATTTATTTATAAGTCACGAATGAAACTATCCTTTTCGTGAATATATAATAAATCCTAATTATACCTCAATTTTAATTATAACTTTCAAAAGAGATTAACATTTAGTGCCCACTCGAGTGTCGCCTAAATATTACTCCTTGTTGTTTAGCGAACGTTAAACAAGAATGACATGACACTCAGAGAACACCCGGATGGGAATCCACGCCCCAGGAGGCGTCAATGGAGTAAATTTTGTGCATATGCGCGCACACATGCTTTTTTCAATGTTAATGATAAAATTACGAGTTTCACACAGACTTTTAGAATCAATTTGCATTTGCGAAACCAAAGAAAAATTCTGATTTGCCGCTTTTAATATTACATTAGATTCTCACAATATGCATTCTTGATACAGCGTTCCCAGGATCTCGACAACAGTAGCCGGAAGAAACGTTGCAACTTTATATCATCTTGCACATTTGCGTTATCTTCGGGTCAGGCAATCAACATTTCGTAATCGTTCGCATTATTCATAATCATCGGATGAAACGGATGCCGCCAACGTGACATTCGATCCTTTCAGTCACCGGAAGAATTTGTCATTTGCGTAAAAAATTGTCTTGTCTCTAATCTCGCGTCACTTAACACACATTGACAAATGGTGACATATCTCTTCTTCATAGAAATAATATGCATATAGGCTTTTAAGAATAGCAGAATCATGTTTTTGATTCATGTTTTTCTATTTTGTATTATGAAACATAGAACTATTTAATAAATCCATTAATCAAGTATATTGAAAAATTATATTCACATAAGAGTAATGCGTCATCATTTTTATCTATATAAATATGTCTATAAAAATATGTGATATCATTAGTTAATAATTATTCAATAATTCTAACAGATAATAATAACTTTATTTCCAAGTTTTAATATACCAGCGAGAGTTCTGGCAAATTACTAACTTTGATATAAATTTTATCATCTACTCCGATACTACTTTTTCAAATTTTCATATCATATGTACAATATATATTTTTTTAATGAAATTTAAAGATTTTTTATAAAATACACAACACATATACAGCCCCTGTGTGTGTTCATGCATGTACCCTCCGCACCCATAAATACAGCTCCGTTGTAACGATATGCTTTTTCAGCTAATAAATATCAAATGGATTCTTCGATCGAGAAAGCGTGTAGTTTGCAAAAACAGCTAGAAGTAGACTTTATCGCAACGTGCGGGAGTCGCGCGCGCGCGCGAGAGAGAGAGAGAGAGAGAGAGAGAGAGAGAGAGAAAGAGAGATAGTAGAAGTAAATAAAATTCTGTCTACGAGTTAATATCTTCGCGAGTATTGCTGCGATCCGGATAAGTAATTTCTAGCGCGGTGTGAAATCCGGTTTTGTTGCAGACGTTCGTTTTCCTTACGTTATAGTGAATGATATCGCATTTCCATAGTACAGATGCGAACAATGAAAAATAAACAACATTCAACGCTCTATGGTGACACCTTCGACGTCCGTTACATTTATAATTTTATAATATCGTGTGAAATGGAAAGTGCAAAGATAGCATATCTTGTATGTCGAGAAAGCTCTAAAGTATCGAGAAATGTATAGAATGTATAGAATGTGCAAAGATGTAATATACAAAAGAAATAATCGTTATGTCAATAAAATCTCGCATCGTTTTATTATAATTGTGCAACTTTATTCATTATATAATGTTGTAAATAACAAAGAAAACTAATATGAAGAAAAAAGGATTATAACATTTGAAGTGACTTCACTTTCAATTTGTAGCTAATAAAGAATGTGAAGGGAGGAATATCATCGAATACGTTTCTCTCTTTTATCATATAGATGAATTGAAAATTATGCTTCTGTATCCTATTATTTCTAAGTGGTCCTTCGTATCCTATTTTTAAAAACGTCATGCTAGCAGATTAGAGAGTCGCTGAGAGCAATGACAAGATCATTCTCGCGATTGCTCAGGCGTGGGAGTTTACCATATTCGCATCTCTTCGGAAGAAAAGTTTAAAGAGAGTAACTGATCTTTTGACTAGTACCTTTCCTTATATCAGACAATATATAAATTATATTTTACGCGAATTTTTTGAACAAAAGTTAGTGAATGAAAAAGCCTTTTTTTAACACATGTAGTTTTTAAAAATATATTTTTATTAAATAAAACAACTTCAAAATTAGAAAAAGAAATTAAGTTCACTAATAATATTCCTAATATTCCTATAATTCTGACAAACAGTCTTGTTCTTTTCATCTCATTTCATTTAAGCTTCGAACTTTGATAGAAATGTGATATTTCGTACCGACATCAAGAGAGAAATATTAACATAGAAAATAAAAAATTTTTGAAAAGGAAGATTTTGAATAAATTTACGATAAAGAGGTCAACTCGATTTCCAACTGATGAAAAAAGTTTGTCAATGAATTACTCATGATATTGAGAATTATCTGCCGCGCTCGCGGAATGCACTTGGCACCACGTTCTGATGCTCGAGTGAGTCTTACCGCGTATTTTCTCCTTCGCTTGTCGCGCTTACGACGCGGCGCTTTCACTTTTACAAGAAGAGAGCAGAGGCGGCGTGTCGAGTGAATAGGCGCCATTCTGTCATGCATGTATGTCTACATGTAACAATCGATCTTTAAGATGTCTTTTCATGTTGATGTTCCTTTTCAATGTCAAAACATTATATAATTATTAGATTATATAATATAATAGGTTATAGATTATATAATATAAAATTGATGCTAGAATGAAAAGGGTGTAACGTCATATATACAGCGTCCGAATCTTGAACCGAGCCATCTGATACTGGAAGTGGAGATAAATCCAACTTCCAGTGTCAGACGCTAGCGTTAAAACTGATATCACATCATCACATTCACGCTGTTTTTCAGCGTCTAATGAAATATATAGCACCTTACATAAAATTTTAGAAGCTTGTTCCGATTCAAAATTATCAGTGTCGTAACATATACATATATGGAAAGCAACTAAACTCCTTGTAATAGATTTGTACGTAGAGATCAAGAAGACACTATATAAATGGAAAAGTCTATTAATTATATTTATAACATTACAATAGACTGCTGTATTGTATTTTAACAAATGTGTGTGTGTGTGTGTGTGTGTGTGTGTGTGTGTGTGTGTGTGTGTGTGTGTGTGTGTGTGTATTTTCTTGCATATTAAATATTAAAATTATTTTGATTTACTTTATTCTACTTCATATTCTATTCTCGATATTAATATCGTTAAGCAATATCATAAAAAATATTCTTTTTACAAAAATGTTAATTTTCTATTATATCTCCTACATCCAATGCGATCAAGCATTATAATTAATGTAATAATGAACTAGTAAATAAAAATGGCATCTTTAATAATTAAGAAAATTGCATACTTATCACACGCGATATTTTACGAGATTCAAAGCGTATGATGGAGTGTGTACGTACAAACGAACAGTTTTGCACTCCCGCACGCGATGCAATGATTCGAACAAAGGAGTGTCGTGAAATTAAGTTCTCATAGCTGGCGCATACAGACTTATGCACCGAGAAATTGATAAAATCACATATTTATAATTCCGATGCATGAGTGATACTGTGTAATATTCTTTGCAATAACTAGTACATGTAGAAACAAACGTTTTGTTTCAGGCGATATAGAAATAATATTAAGCTTATAGGCAGTATTGAATATAAGCAGTAATAATATCTCGCTGAGATATAAAATATAAAACATAAAAAAATATAGATCTTTAACAATATCAATAAAAATAAAATTCTATGGTCAGTTACATATTTTCTAAAACAGGATCCTTAAATTTGTGTTCAAAGAAAAGTTACAAGAAGTTACATATAGTGGCGGATTTAAAAAAATGCTAGAATTTAAAAAAAAAATTATTGTGCTGAAATGGATCGATGTATATCGAATACAAAAGTAAAAGAGATATGTTATCACTCGAGTGAAAAATGGTATTAGTTAGACTTTCAAAAAATTTATTAGAATCACATTTTAATCACATTAAAACTCATTATTGAAAAAGCAAAACTCACCACAAGTGACAGAATGGAGACGAATCTTCGCCGCATATTAGCTGAGAGAATTCAAGGAAGAAAGGATGGATTGGCGATCAATTGATAGAACTCCAAATTTTGCACAGGTATAGAAGATCGCGGGTGATCTTGTCACGCTTAATCGTATTCGATTACTGATTTAAACGAAGCTTACCAAGCCGAGGCCGGATTATACTTGCGGCCTACACGTAAAGCGAGCCTAAGACTCCATAGTTGGCAGGACAGACTAAAACCCACGCGATTTTCCTTTACAGTTGTCCGTTTGACCGTATTGGACACTGACGATTTTGATAATAGAAAAACAACTGAACACTGATTAGACGTCTAGTATTTATTCTTTAAATATACGCACATTGATTATGAAATCTTAATAGAATCCGAATTTCGCGCAGTGTCGTTTGAAAAATCTCAAAATATTGTATTAGAAAAATAAGTTTGCAATGACGTTAATGCAAGCAAAATCGCGAGCGATCAACAAAAAATCGGCATGGTAAAAATTGTTTCATATGTGATAAAATACATTTTTTCTTTTTCCTCGAAATATCTTAAAACATACTCATAATATATGTACTTACAAAAAAAATCAAGCTGTAAAACACTATATTAGCCCATTTTTTGTGAATATAATTTCTTAAAAATAGACAAACGTGAGTTGAAACAATTATAATTGAAACAATCTAGCCATAATAATCAACATTTGCATAAACAATTTGCATAAACATTTACATAAATCACCAAAGTGATTAAATATATATGTACCGAATTCTAATGTATAAATTCTAATGTATAAATTCTTTAATTGAAATAATATATTTTTTAAGTTATTATTTTTTTTCTTATTAGAATAGTAACAACATAAATTCAGTCAGTGTAATTACATTATAATTATAAGACGCATATTTATTGTATTTTCAATAATAATAAAACAATACGTGTTATGCAGAGTAGGTATCTCAGAAAGAAAGTTGCAAAGTAGAGCAGAGAATTTTTTCTGTGGCAAATTTTTAATTTTAGTATCGTACAATGAATACGGTTTCCGTTTAAATGTGAATTTTTGTCTCACATTTTTCATCAGCTCTAAAGTGTGAAAACTTAAAATCACACATTCAATTGGCGTTGATTAACAAAAACCCAGGAATCAGCGTTTATAGGGTAACCTCAGCGTGAAATTTTACGAAACGTCGGAAATATTTCTTGCACACGCATGACAACGAAATTGCAGAGCGAGAAAATGCAGCATAATGATCGCCTTCGTGATCACTCTACGTGAACGCGAGGCGGCGAACATTACTAAACATATGTCTTAAGCACCAATCAATGACCATACTTGGAATATTTTCAAGAATCAAGGATATATTTTTTAAGATTCCTCGCTACTTAGGTTATTAGATGAATCGATGACCAATAAAAAAGAAAAGGGAGCAAAGATGCTGATAAAGGCAACATATCTTTTATTATTGTAAATACTTTATAGGTGCTATTGATTTTTCTTTATTCCACAATTTTCTCTATTTCAAAAAACTTTAAAACCAACTAAGAACATTGCGCCATTATATTGCAAATTTAAAAAGAATGATGTTAGAAATGCAAATAGTGTGGAGATCTATTATATCTTCTTCTTTAATTGCGCGTATGAGAATATGTTGCTAAATTGCTACGAATAACTGAAAATTAAGTAATTTTGGCAATAATTTACATAAAAGGACTCTTGCTGCGACTATCACGACTATATATACATATAACTGAATAATATTCCTTGACAAGCTGCTTCCAAATGATATTGCCTGTTGAATAAAGCTAGATCTGACCTGCCTTCCACAATGAATGCTCGCGACGCACAATGTAATTGTTGAACTTAAAATTTCGCACCGTTACCGTACAATACAATATACATTGTATTGTATAAAATACTATGACAAAAAGTAATATAGGTACGTCAATTTTTTTATTATCCTCGAAGACACTTGCATAGCTTTATCGCTAGACATATCATCTGGGATTATTGATCAAAAAAACAAAATCATCAAAAATTTCGCCTTTTCCTCAGCCAATTATCTCATTTTATCCTTATTTCCTGAAAATTTGCGCTATAGATTTTAAAAAATTTAGTGTTAAAATATAGAATTTTGACGTAATAAAATGTAATACGCAACTGACTGAACACCGCCCAAAGACCGTTGGCCCTGGCAAATTTTCGTAACTATCAATGGGAAGCCTGAAGATAATTAAAGAACAATGACATTATCGACAATTAATAAATTTACAATTATTAACATAAATATTTTGATAATTTATCATTAAATCCGATTTTTGATTATATAAATGCTGTATAAATAAGTATGCATATTTTTAATGCTATAATATCTTATACATATATTGCTGAAAAATTACAATCTTTTCTCTGCACTGGGGAAAAAATATTTTATATATAATTTTATATAATTGTACATAATTATGTATGTATATTTATATATCATTATATAGAATTATATATCAAATATGTCCATTTAAATACAAATATATAAAATTTTATATATGTATATATATATATATATATATATATATATATATATATATATATATATTAAAGAACATTAAAGAAC
>Ga0157364_1000410_pt1 | contig 28140 bp, 19 predicted proteins | sample AttsexASBM2_FD_111476 | JGI IMG/M metagenome (GOLD analysis project Ga0157364, IMG submission 111476) | Fungus gardens microbial communities from leaf cutter ant in Ribeirão Preto, State of São Paulo, Brazil - Atta sexdens ASBM2 | ecosystem: Host-associated > Fungi > Mycelium > Unclassified ... | reverse complement strand
TGTATCTCTATCAATACTTATTGTTTTGAGATATACTATATATTATCAGAAATATTTTGATGAATACTTTCTAACACAAGTTCAATTGTATGAATCCATCTAGCTGTTCATGAGATATTAGCCAACAAAACTTTTATAGTTACTGATGGCCTGATATCTTGGTTGTTTGTTGTTGATTTTGTACATCCCACATATGTGCAGATAGCCCTTATTTGGAGCTTTCCAGTACAACTTAGTTTGTAAAAATTGGTCTCCTGGTTGTGGAGATACAAGCTGAATGAAGTTTGTGATATTATTGTGCATCTTTTTATCTAAATTTTTTGTTGCTCTCTCTATCTTTTCTTTATAATTAGCAATTGTGTAGACTTTCCAACAACACATAATTCACAAAAATAATTAGTATTTCCATCTGGCTTAAGCTGTATGTCAGTACCTATTTTATCACAAAATTTTTTATAAGCTACAGCAGATATGATATGACCAAGACAATGATATATTTAGTCCAAGGTAAATGACTCAGCAACACTGTTAATATTGCTCTCACCACTAATTTTCTCTGTCAACTTATATAGTTTAGTATTGTTACAAACTTAAGTCCTTAGAGTAGAACAAGTGGATGAACTTTGTATTGGGTTAACACAAGAGAACTTAATAGAGAACTCTGTACAGGATTGTCTACCTTATATACTAGAACTCCATGGTCCATGCTAATTACTTCTAGCCTACCCTAAACTGCTATGTATTTGCCTTAAGATCAACATGTGTTAAACATGTTGTATAACATCATCTTTCTAGAATCTTCTATGCTTTTCCATGTGACACATGACTGTGACTGATATGTAATGGTGTGACAGTGATGTCACATTAACCCTAATCCTAAGTTCCCAAAGATAAAAATAAAAGAGAAAGAAGTAACAAATGAGAAAAGAAAAAAAGAAAAAAAAGAAAATAGTTAGAGTCCACTGTCTTGAACTCTAACAAGTATCATATCCCAATTCAGTCATATTTGTTCTATCCTATGGATTATATTTACCACCTTATTTATATTCCCAAATCTTTTCTAGTATAAATCAACTCCATTTATTTTACATCAATTACTTCTTGAATATTTTCACTGGACTTTATAATAACTTGATTAATTCCTAATTCTTTATTTAAGGATTATTTAAGGACTACTCAAACATAGAGTAACTTACTTACAGTTTCTATTTCTTAGATACTATCTTGGGTAGAGTGTTTAGTATATAAGCCCAATAATTACACTGTAATTCTATATCCTAAAAATCAACTAAAGTAGCATTCTCTTCTGATGTTAGTAATAACATATCTTTCCATCCAAAGAGTGAAATAACCTTTTTTACTTTCCTAAGTACAACCTTTGAAATATACAATTAGTACAATAAGTAGATGTCAAAGGCCATTTGTTATTCATATTCTACATATACTAGATAAATTACTACTTATACAATTTTTGAAAGTTTGTTATAGATCTCAGTTGTTGAGTGTTATAATTGAGGACTAAGAGTTAAGTTAACAAAAGAACCTTATATTAGGTTAATATAAGAGAATTTGATAGAGTTCCTAGTATAATATATCTTACTTATATATTAAGCTGCTGGTTTGTACTACACTAAATCTAGCCTACTCTAAAAAGTATACATATTACATACTGTTGACATATGGTATGATATCATTATTCTGAAACTTTTTATGTCCTTCTGTAATATGTAATTGTATAACTGTGACTTGTGACAGATGCATGACACCATGTTATATTTGTATAACAGTTTTTGACAGTTATATGTGATGTCACATTAACTTTTAATCTTAAGTCTAAAATAAAAAATAAATGGGAAATAAAAATAAAAATAAATAGAGTCTACTGTCTTTAACTCTGATACTGAGGTATGAACTATATCTAATATTCTGAGCAATCTCTATAATTTAAGTATTACTAGAATTACAAATAATATATGTAAAAGAACATATCTTCACTCAAAGTTCAAGCACCCAAATATCAGAGCTGAGAATGATAGACTTGGTTTATTTTATTTTTCTTTCTCATTTTTATTTTTATTTATTTTAATATTTAGGACTTAGAGTTAGAGTTATAAGTATGATGTTACAAATTGTGATAAGGCATAACAGCTATCACAGTTACAGTTATATAATCATGTGTTACATAGAAGGTTTTAGAATAATAATAGTATATTATATATTAACAGTATGTAATATATATAGCTTTTAGGATAGGTTAGAATTTATGTAGTACAGACTACTAGTTTAGTATATATAAAGGTAAATATATTATACTTGAAATTCTATTGAGTTCTCTTGTATAAACCCTATATAAGGTTCTTTTGTTGACTAATTACTAAGTCTTCAATTGTAACACCAAACCTGTTATGATAACTACTAGTCAAGACAACTAATAGACCACTTAAGTAAACTTATAAGCAAAATATCTTATAGAAATCACAAGAGAACTTGACAAGGAGTCCCCAATGCATTTTTACACTATTTATACGGTCTGTGCTAGCAATATATAACTCTGCTCTAAAGGTATTGTCTATGAGTCTACTATATTATTACTACAAGGCAAATATACTGTAATCATACTTTTGACATCATTTTTCCAGACTTATGATATCACATTATGTGACACATCATGTGACTGTGGTCACATGCTTCTTCATCATCCAAAATAAAATGAAAATGAAAAATCAAATCAAGAAAAATAGATAAAAAGAAAAGAAAATGTCAGAGTCTAAGTATACTATGACAAAACCCTACTGAACCTTATAGTGTTTCTGTTTTCTATTAGTTACCTCTCCTCTATCTGCAAGGAAACTTGCCCTTCTGGAACTTTTCTCTTTGATGCTTTTAGCTGATTTGTGTTCTGTAATCTTTTCTAGTATCTATACTTATCTGCTTTTCTATGCTCCAGACTCCTTCAAGCTGTATATAAATATCTTTTCTTATAATTTACTATTGTTATCTGCTTATTTGCTTTTCTACACTTTGAAAGTACTTGCTAAGCACTTTAGCTTTCTTCCAATTTAGTCTTTCTATTTTGAACTGTTCCTGATTACTTGAGTATTATTATTCTTTGCTTATGTAAACAGAATTCTTACACATTGTAATAGATCTGTTATTATATAGAATAGTTTTTACCTTTAGGAATCTCTATTTTGTTCTCTTAGAATTTCCTAAAGATAAGTATATAGTTAGTATTTGTTAAACAATAAACTTAGAATTTTCTGGAGATTTGAAGTGCTCTGCTCTTCCACCAAGTTACCCTAATACTACCCTCACCAAACTCTATAGTCTTTTTCAAACTAATACCACTACTCTTTATAGTCAAATCTTGTATTGTCTTTCTTAATGTCTTAATATTGCTTCACTAAGGTTATTGTTATTGTAAGCTCCTTCTCTTTCTTGGTAAATTTTTTAGATATTTCCATTCAAATTTCTAACTATCTAGTTATTATCATTCTTTGGTTATATTAGTATTGTTTTACTAGATTGAAATGTATTCTAGTAGTATTTAGGATAGTTGTTACCTTTAGAAGTTCTCATTCTGTTCTCTTAAGACTTTTTAGAGATAAGTGCTATTGTACTTAATCAATTAAATATATGCTTTAGAACTTGTAAAAGTCTACAAAACCCTATAAATCCCACTAATTACTCTAATAATGTGTTTTCCATTTACAAAGATTATAGTGAAACTAGCCTTATTGTCAGGTGTAATTCACACTAGAAGATAAAGTTTGCAAGATTGACTTGGAAGTACATAGTGTGTAAACTCTGTGCTCGGTAATGCAAACTTGTAGAATGACCTTGGCTTTAGCTTATGTGCTACACTATTTGTCTGTTGCATAGTTGTAACTTCAGATAAATAGATAAAGTCTAAGATGGGAGTGAGTGCTGATTTAGTATGTCACTGTTGAATACCAGAGATCAAGTTCAATAAGAATTTATATTCATCAATTATTAGACTAGTAAATTACAGTATAACTACTAGTCCTATATATGAGTAGGAGATATAAGTGATGCTTGGGTTTCAGTGGTAAAACACTGACAGAAGTAAGGTAGGAGAACTCTGTCATAGAGGACTGAGTCAGATAGAAGTATTCCCATCTTTTATGATAATATATCTAGATTGCTACATTATTGCCACAAAGATATGTTGCAAGAAGGGTAGCCATTATGGAAGATGGGCTTGTTTTATAGATGTTGAGGGAACAGCATCACTGTAGAGACATATCTTCCAAATGGGTAAGCCTGATATATGACACTCATCAAAACAACTAATTAAGACCAGTATATAGCTAGTCTCTAGTGAGTACAACATCTTTGTCAATCTCAACTGTGAAATATTCATACTATTTAATAACTATGTCTCTCTTGACAACAGCACTGAAATTTTACTTATTTGTAGTATATAGAGGATGTGGAGAGATGTTAGAGATATCTGTAAAGACATCACAATAGGAAAAAATATAACAACAGATATTCAAGTCAAAAACTTTGACTTGTAGAGGTATATGATTTTATATCTGGCTAACTGTGATTTTATCTTTGCTAACATTACAAACATTAACATAGATCTATCACAAAATGAACTACTCACTTATTTATGATATCTGAACCTTGAGTATACTCTCAAAGGTTTGGGAGTGATTCAGAAGTTCAACAACAACAGTAATAATAATAAAGATTAATACAGATGTCAATGATAATAAGAGATTGATGAAAACTGATTTTATTAAGTTTGAGGTCTAATCCTCAGATATAGAAGTATTTATACAAAATAGTAATAGTCTGTACACAAGCTGTTTCTATCACATGATCAAAATTTATATCTGGTGGGGCTGTCATCTGTTATGGCAAATATTAGGCTAATTTTAGAAGGTAATTAATTATGTTACTACATTGATATACTTGTATCTTTATAAATACTAATCTTTATATGATATATAATATATCATTAGAAACTATTTGATGAGTGCTTTCTTTGATCATGGGAATCTGTTTAGTCATTTCTAAGATAATAGCTAATGGAACTTATAGTTACTGATAGTCTGATATCTCAGTAATCTGTTGTCACTTTTGTACATCCTACATATGTGTAGATAGCCATCATTTGGGGCTTTCTAGTACAACTTAGTTTGTGAAAATCAGTCTACTATTTGTGGAAATATAAGCTAAATAAAGTTTGTGACAATATCTGTTTTTAAATCTACTCTATCTCAAGCTCACCAACTTGTATTATGACAGATGTCAATATCCAGTTAGCATTGTTGTTGATGTCACTCTCATCTTTGAGTATATCTTTAATAGTAACAGTATGATTATCTTTTTTTAATAATATTTGCTAATATTTCTACACTAGACTTTCTACCACTCTAGCTATTAGTGTTTTTGCCAACTTTGTTCAGTTCTTTGTTCTTTTTTTAGGACACTTCTTTTGCTAAAAATTACTGTTTAAAGTAGCCTTAAATATTCTTTCTTTGAATAGCTATTTTGAACTGTAGTGGAAATACTGCTCAGTTTATTCCTGATACATTTAACTTGGATATAGATAAAAGTAATATATTATTCAAAGGTTTAGCAACAACCAAGGCCTATAACTTATAAGAATATTAAAGGCAGTTCTCACTTTAAGTGGATATTCAGAGTTAGTTATATAGTAGAGAAATTAGATCAAGTATGCAAACTTATCTAGGATAGATATAGTTGTCAGAGTTTATTATAAATAAGATACTCACTGGTTATGATACTTGAACTGAATAGTGTTCCAGAGGTTCAGTATAAGGATGTGATGATGACAGATAATGAAAAGTATCAACAAGAATAATTGACATTGTTAAGTCTGAGATCTAGTCCTTAGACACAGAGGTATATATATAAAAGAGTGATGGTCTGTGCACAAGCTGTTTCCATCACATGATCAAAACTCATACCTGATGGGAGCTGTCATCTGTCAGAACAGCTGTTAGGCTAATTTTAAAAGGTAACTAATTATGTCACTATATTGATATGCTTGTATCTTTACTAATACTTATTGTTTTGAGACACATTATATATCGTTGGAAACATATTGATGAGCACTTTCTAATGCAATTTTAATCATGCAAATCTGTTCAGCCATTCATGAGATATTAGCAAACAAAGCTTTTACAGCTACTGATGGCCTGATATCTCAGTCATTTGTTATCACTTTTGTACATCTCACATATGTGCAAATAGCCCTCATTTTGGGCTTGCCAGCACAACTTAGTTTGTGAAAATTGGTCTACTGGTTGTGGAGATACAAGCTGAATGAAGTTTGTGACAAAGTTAAAGATAGTGAACTTTATTTATTTTCATTTCTTCTTTCATTTTCATTTTCATTTATTTTTATTTTCAGACTTAGAGTTAAGAGTTAGCATGATATCACACATGACTGTCACAAACTGTCACAAGTTATGGTCACATAATCATATATCACAGAAGAATATAAAAGGTTCTAGAATAATAATATTATACTATATGTCAATGGTATATAGTATATATATTCTTCAGAATAGGTTGGGTTTAGTATAGTATGGACTATGAGCCAAGTATATATAAGATAGACACTTTGTAACTGGAACTCTATCAAGTTCTCTTATGTTAACTCTAATATAAGGTTTCTCTTTTAACTTTACTTTATAAGTTTTAAGTCTGTCATATACTAAGTCTACCTATCTGGAAAATACATCTCTATAGTGATACTGTTTTCTCAATGTCTCTTATACAAGCGTATCTTCCACAATAGCTATCTTTCTCATAACATGTCCTTATGGCAGTGATATCACTATCTGGATATTTTGTTTTCTATGATGGGAATATTCTTATCTGATATAGTCTTCCATAGCAGAGTTCTTCTACTCCTGTCAGTGTCTCACCACTAAAACCTCCACTCAGAGTGATAAGAGCTATACCACTGAAACTCTGAGTATCTTCTATAGTTCTTCCTTGTATATAAGACTAGTAGTTATACTGTAATTTGCTAGTCTGATAATCAATGAAAATAACTCTTATTGAACTTGATCTCAGGTGTTCAATAGCAATATACCAATCAGTACTTACTCCTATCTCAGACTTTTTTCTTTCATCTGAAATTATAACTATGTGGTAGTCAGATGGCATAGCACATAAGCTAAAGCCAAGGTTGTTCCACAAGTTCATGCATCTCTGAGCAAACTTCATGGACTTTTACCCCTGGTGTGAACCATGTTTGAAAAAGTCATAAAAATAGTCATCTATGAGAATTGATAAAGTATTTAGGTTACAGATCAAGCTTATCTGCAAGTATGTGACTTAAATTTAGATAATAACCTTAGTCTCAACTTATATATTGTACTACTATCTATTGTATGATCATTATTAAAAAGAAAAGTCAGAGGAGTAAGAAGTTTATCTTAATTGAGTTTAGCAAAAGAAGAGAGTTGTTTTGTTAATTTCTAAACTACTTGCTATAGAGTATCTACTTAGTCTTAAATACTAAGTCTATAGTAAGAACTATGGCCAAGAAAATGGTAATATAGGGAAGAAGATACTAAAAAGACAGTTTCTAAGATATAGGACAACTAGAAGTCTAGGTGATGAGTTATTAAAAGATAAAATATGAGAGGTTGATCTATACATAAGAGAGCACAAATATAGAAGTATACCTAGAGTTCTATCTGGAATTAGAAAATGGATATCTCAGATATCTTAGAAGTCAGTCTATAACAAAGAAATAGTAAAGCTTAGTTATTTAAAGTAGTATCAATTAATTGAAGTAGTATGAGAACTGAGGATACAAGTATCTATAGTACTATATATCCAAGAGAAAAAATGACAATTAAAATCTAAGCAAAGGTCTAAGCAAAGAGTCCAAGTGAGTAGTCTAAGTATTGAACTTGTGACCAGTTTGTAATTTCAACATATCCTTCTAGTATGTTCTGTCATTCCTGGCTATTCTTGACTTTATTAATGCAATTATTCTATAGTTATATCAGCAATGTTCTATTTGGTTAATATGGGCTACTGAAGTATTTAGTGTTGAATAAACATTTTGCTTATTCATACTTATGCTGCAATTAACATAGTATATAAACCTTGGTAGATGCACTGTCATCAACTAGTTCAAGTCATTCTACTTATCTTATATTGTTTACATTTTAAAGCTTTTCACTATACAATCTTACTATTAGTAAGTGGTTGTTAGTTGTCTGCACTATATTATGCTACTGTATATTTATTTCTTCCAATATTCAGGGCAGTTGTTATCTTAAAAGAACCTCGTTCTGTTCTCTTAGATTTTTCTAGATGTTGGGGTATAGATTATGCCTGAAAGAGAAAGTGATCTATAGAAAAATTACAAATAAGGTCAGATAAAGTATGGAAACTTCATTTAAAATCTATATCTACATATCTTGAATAACCTTAGCTTCAGTATATATGCTATGTCTCTATATATCACAGTAATTATAATTTGAAGAAGATATCTGGAAGAAAGTGAGATATGAGAAAAGTCAAAGAATCAGTCATAAGTATTCAAAAGAAATACCAACTCTAGTCAAATTTCAAGCTAAGGGATACAGAGTACCTATATAGCTTAAATACTAGTACTTAGCAACTAAGACAATAACTAAGAATCGGAAGAGTTAGATAATTACTTTGGTTATATACTTTGGAAGAGGGCTTGGTGAACTTAGAGGGTTAGTGTCAGAATCATAAACAGTAGACTTTGTTTTATTTTATTTTCTCTCTTATTTTGTATTTTATATTTTTGGAATCTAGGGTTAGGGTTAGCATAATGTCACATGTCATGATAGAACATGGTAAAAAGTTCAGGAATGAATGACATCATTACAATGTATTTAATATATATTAACTTTATAAATAACACATGTCTTTTAGAGTATGTTAATAGTACTGTAGCATAGACTAGTAGCCTAGCATATTATAAGATGGACAGTTCTGTACTGAGTTTTCTATTGAGTTCTCTTGTGTTAATCTTAATACAAGGTTCTTTTTATTAACCTACTCTAAGATCTTTGAGTTGTAACATTAGAACTCAATATTCTTTCTTGAAATTGCTCAACATAAAGCTCTTTCTACTCTTTATTCTCTTATTATCCTCAACCAAGGGACAGTTTAGTTCTTTAGTCAAGAAGAATTGCTAGGCAAGAGAAGCTTAGCTGTTTATTTACACCAAAGCCTACTAGGGTATCTTAGATGTATCATCTTTTGTGAATGTGATCTATACTTCTTTCCATTATCAGCTCTGTGCTGTTAGTCTCCTTGTAACTAGTATATACAGGAGAACAGTAAGTGTCTTTAAGACTTTGTCTAGAGTAGAATGGTCTTCTTAGACCAAAATTGTTTATATTTCCTTTAAAGACAGTAGTTGGTTGAATAAGTAGTTAGTAGACAGTGTGAGATGGAACTTGAAGAAGACCCACCAATACTTACAGAGATTGATTTAAGTTTGGAATATAATTCTGTATGAGAGACTAGCACCAGTTTTACCTTATCAGAACTTTGAATTAGGTTATCATAAGAGAACTCAATAGAGAACTCTGTATAGAACTGTCTACCTTATATACTAAGACTGGTAGTCTATGCTACTACTGTAATTAGCCTACTCTAAATGACCATATGTCTACTTTAAGGTCAATATGTATTAAATATGTTGTTATAATATTATTTCTTTCAGAACCTTCTACTGTTTTCTATTGTGACATGTAACATCATGCTAAACCCTAATCCTAGTTCCTAAAATAGAAAATAAATTGAAAAGAAAATAAAAATGAGAAATAAAATAAAATAAAGTCCTTTCATAATTCTAATATTTATCTTCTCACACATCACCACTACTCCCTTTATCAACTGAATTTCCACCTCTTTATAACAATATGAGTCAACTCAACTCCAATCAATATGAGTGAATAATCTAGTAATATTAGAAGCAAATTGCCAACATGTAGGCACAGCTTCAGGCATTGGCTGGAGGAGTAAAAATAGAAGTAGCAGAAGGAATCCCTTAACCTAACACTAGGTCAGATATAGAAGTAGTAAAGCCACAAACATTCAACAAGGAGGCAGAGAAGATGTTTAGATTTTTAATGACATGCAAGTTATATATAAGAATAAGGATGAGAGAGGCAATATTAGAGGAGTAGATTCAGTGAATTTTGTCATATATACAAGAAAGATCAGCTAATATTTGGAAAGAAAATGTGCTGGAAGATTTGGAGGCAAGAGAACTAGAATATGTGATAGTAGGAGAATTCTTAGTAGATTTGAAGGAGTTTGGAAGAGGAGACAATAAGATAATAAAAGTGGTAGAATTAAAAAGAATTGAACAAGGAAATAAGATAATGGAGAAATTTGTGCAAGAGTTTAGGAGAGCAGTAAGAAGAAGTAGATATGAAAGAAGACCATTAATGAAAGAGTTTAAGCAAGGAGTAAATAGAGTAATCAGAAGAAAGCTAATAGAGGTAGAAAGACCTCCTAGGAGTATAAAGTAGTGATATGAGAGGGTAGTAAACTTAGACAGATATTAGAGGGAGAGTAGAAGAGAAGAGAAGAGGTTACAAGAAAGAAGAAAGACAAGAGCTCTAGCTCAAAGGGTAAATATGCCATTGACTACTAGTGGTATACAAGAACAACAATTGTCTCAGCTCTAGGTGTGGCCCAGAAGATAAGAGATTCAACAGTAGGCACTGGCAGAGCCTACTCTAATAAAAGAAGTAGAAAGGACAAATATAGTAATAGTCCAAAACTTCCTGTAAGGACAAGGAAGGAGAGGAGAAAGAATGAGAAAGGACTTATATGTAATGGATATCAATAGAGATAGGAATTGTTATAGTTGTAGTGAATTTGAACATCTAGCAAGAAATTGCAGGAATAAGAGAATCATTGGAAGAGAGAGAAGATTAGAGCATAAAAGAAATGAGAATAACAGATAAAAAATGATTGAAGAAGAGAACAAACAAAATTTAAATGAGAACAGGGATCTAATAGTCCTCAATTAGATTCTAGTAGTATAAACAGATTTACAATACTCTCAAGAGTAATAGATAATACATTTTACTACAGTCTAAATAATAGGAATATGTTAAGAGAAGTGACAGTCAAAATTGGTCTAAAAAGAATTGATATGCAAGAAGAAGTAATGGTGGAGGCATTGTTGGATAGTGGAGTGATGGGATTAGTCATGAGTTCAGAGTTCACTAGAATGCAAGAATTTAAGTTGAAGAAAATTGAAAGACTTATATATATAAGGAATATAGATAGATTGTTTAATAAGAAAAGACTTATTAAGTACATGGTGAAAGTAAACATATATTATCAAGGACATAGAGAAAGAATGGAAATCAATGTGATTAGAGAACAAAAGTGGAGTGTAATTTTGAAAATGCTATGGCTTGCATGCCACAATCCTGAGATTGACTGGAGGACAGAGAAAGTAAAGATAACAAGATGTTTAGAGAAGTGTGAAAAGCAGTAGAAGCCAAAGCAGAGGAAAACAGAATGGCAAAAACAGAAAGAAGAAGAGAAGAAATGAGAAGAGAGGGAGTAGAAAAAGAAAGAAAAGAGAGAAAAGAAGAAAAAGCCAAAAAAGGAGAGAACAATAGAGGTAAAGAAGGTAGCAGAAAAATGGGAAATTTGGGATGAGAAAAAAGAAACAGTGAAATCAGAAAAAGAAGTAAAGAAGTTGGTATCAGAATGTTTTCATCAGTGGATTCATGTCTTTGGAAAAAAACAAAGTAAGAGGATGCTAACAAGAAAATTATAGAATCATGCAATTGAAACCAAGAAAGAGTTTATACTAAGAAAATGTCAGATATGCAAAGCCTAGACACTAGTTTTTTCATTTAATATTTCATTTTCATTTTCATTTGATTTATGTTTCTATTTCAAACTTAGGGTTAGGATTAGAGTGACAAAGATCACACTGTCACACATCAGTCACAGCAGATGATATGGTCACAAGTCATAAGGTCACAGAGAAGAATGTAAAAAGTTTTAGATAGATGATGTCATAATAGCATATAGTACACATGTTGACCTTAAGGCAAACACATAGTCTTTAGGATAGGCTAGAGAAGTAGTAGCACAGACCATTGTAGTTTAGTATATAAGGTAGATATTTCTGTACAGAGTTCTCTATCGAGTTCTCTTGTGTTAACCCAATACAAGGTTCTATTTATTGCCCACTCTAAGGTCTTTGAGTTGTAACAGAAAAGAGAAGATGTATCTGTTGTCAAGAGAGAAGAAAGAGGAGGTATGTAAGTTCATACAAGAGTAGTTGAGGAAAAGATATATCAGACTCTTGAAATTATCTCAAATGGCATCTGTATTTTTTGTAGGAAAGAAAAATGGTAAGAAGCAGATGGTCCAAGACTATAGATATTTAAATGAATAGACTATTAAGAATAATTATCATTTACCTTTAATTCCAGATATTGTAGAAACATTAATACTAAGAAAGTATTTACAAAGATAGACTTGAGATGGAGCTACAATAATATATGAATAAAGGAGGGAGATAAGTGAAAGGTAGTGTTTATGACTCCAAAAGGATTGTTTGAGCTGACTATGATGTTCTTTGGACTCACAAATTCCCCAGTGACATTTTAAACAATAATGAACAAAATCTTTAGAGACTTGATTAACACTGGGAAAATAGTGAGCTTTATTGATGATATTATAGTAGGAACAGAAGAAGAAGAGGGCCATGATGAGCTAGTAGAGGAAGTAGTAAAAGAATTAGCAGAAAATAACTTATATGTGAAGCCAGAGAAATACAAGGTGAAGGAAGTAGGATTCTTAAGAGTGGTAATAGGACCAGATGGGATTAAGATGGAAGAGGAGAAGGTGAAAGGTGTTTTGGAATAGCTAACTCCAAAAGGAGTTAAGAACATACAGAAGTTTTTAAGATTAGCAAATTACTATTGACAGTTCATTAAAGACTTTACAGTAATAGCTAGACCATTATACAATTTGATCAAGAAGAATCAGAAGTGGAATTGGATAGAAAAGTAGGAAAAAACATTTCAGAAGTTGAAAGGAAGATTCATGAAAAAACCAGTGTTAACAATACCAGATTTAGATAAAAAATAAGAATGAAAGTAAATACATTGGATTTGGCAATAAGAGGAGTGTTATCTATGGAGTGTAAAGATGGGAAATGGAGACCAGTGGCATTTCTCTCAAAATCTCTAAATGAGACAAAGAGAAATTATAAAATTCATGATAAGGAGATATTAGCAGTTATAAGAGGATTAGAAAATTGGAGATATTTATTAGAGGGCACAAAGTTCAAGTTTGAGGTTTAGACAAACTATAAGAACTTGGAGTATTTTATGAAGATACAAAAGTTGAATAGAAGATAAGTCCATTGAGCTTTATATTTATCAAGATTCAACTTTATCTTGAAACATGTTCTAGGAACAAAAATGGAGAAGGTAGATGGATTTAGTAGGAGACTAGACTGGAAAGTAGGCATAGAAAATGATAATGATAATCAGATATTAATAAAAATAGCTAGGGATAAGGACAAAGAGATAGTCAAAGTAATAGAAGAGATGAAAAAGGTAAAAGTAAGAGTATTGTAAGAGAATGAGTAGCAGATAGAAGAAGATCTGGCGTTGAAAGAAGAAAAGGTCTATGTGCCAAAGAATAAGGAGTTAAGAGTAGAAATAATCTAGTTATACCATAATATACTAGTAGCAGGATATAAAAAAAGATGGAAGATGACAGAGTTGGTAAAAAGAAATTATTGGTGGCTAGGAATGACAAGAGATGTAAGGAGATATATGGAAGGATGTGATATGTGTCTGTTATATGCCAAGTCCACCTGACCAGAGTATACATCTCTGTAGTAATACTGCCTTATTAATATCTAATCTATAAGCTCATCTTCTACAGTGGCCACCTTTCTTGCAACACACTATCATAATGGTAATGCAACAATCCAGAGATTCCATTTTCTATAACAGAAATACTCCTATTTGACTTGGTCTTTCATAGTAGAGTCATACTTCTGCCATTGTCTCAACACTGAAACCTCCACTCAGAGCAATAGGAGCTATACCACTGAAACTCTGAGCATCTCCTATATTATCTCTTTATATATAAGACCAGTAGTTATACTGTAATTTGCTAGTCTGATAATTAATGAAGATAACTCTTATTGAACTTGATCTCAGGTGTTCAATAGCAATACACCAATTAGCACTCACTCCCATCTTGAACTTCTTCATTTTATCTGAAGTTGTGACCACATAGCAGACAGATAGCACAACATATAAGCTGAAGCCAAGATCATTCTACAAGTTCATACATCTCCAAGTCAACCTTGTGGACTTTCACCCCTGGTGTGAACTGCATCTGACAGTGTTAGAAGATGAAGAACTGAATAGAGACACTGGTGGAAAAGTTAAAACTAAGTGAGGTACCAGAGAAACTATAAACACATTTAATGGTTGACTTTATTACAAAATTACCATTAGTAGCTGAGAAGGACACAATTCTAGTAGTCTGTAATATGTTGTTTAAAATGGCTTACTTTGTGGCAATAATAGAGGGGTTAGCAAGGCTCTTCAGAGATAATATATGGAAGTTGCATAGGTTACCAGAGAGTGTAATATTGGATAGAGGTCCACAATTTGTAGCAGAGTTAACAAAGGAGTTGAATAGAATGTTGAGGATTAAAACAAGACTACTGATGGTATTCTATTCACAAACAGATATACAAACCAAGTAAATGAATCAAGAACTGGAACAGTATCTTAGATTCTTTGTAGATTATAGGCAAAAGGATTGGCCAAAATAGCTAGTCTTGGCAGAATTTGCAGTAAACAACAAAGTACACTCAGTGACTAAAATATCTCCATTTATAGCAAATTATGGAAAAGAGTTGAGTGTGGAAACAGATATAAGAAAGAAAGGAAAAATAGAAAAGACAACAGAATTTGTGGAAATAATGAAAAAGGTTTAGGAAGAAGCTGGGGTGACACTAAGGAAAGTATAGGAGGAAATGAAGCAATAGATAGATAGAAGGAGAGAGGAAGTTGAAGGATAGAAGAAAGGAAACAAAGTGATGCTGAGTATGAAAGATCTGGTGTTTAAGGAACAACTGGCAAAGAAATTAGTGGACTGATATATGAGTCCATATATCATTGATGAAGTAGTTTCTACTAATATGGTTAAATTATGACTGCCAATGTCAATAAGAATTCACTCAGTTATGAATATCAGTTAAGTAGTGCAGTATAAGAAGCAAGTGGAGGAATAGAAGGCAAAAGAGGTAAAGCAAGTAGAAGTAGAAGGAGTTAAAGAATGAGAAGTTGAGAAAATATTAAATAAAAGAAAAGTGAGGGGAATAGTAAAGTATTTGATACAATGGAAGAAGTTTACAGTGGAGTACAATTCCTGGAAAAATAAGGAAGACTTAGAGAATGCAAAGAAGGTAGCAGTAGAGTTCTAGGAGAGGCTAAATGCAAAAGTAAGAAGACAGGAAAAGTTGGATATGACAGAGAAAAAAGATTTTAGGAGAGGGGAGTTATTAGGAAAGTATACAGCAAAGATGTTATATGGGTGGGATAATGGAAAATTTGAGAATGAATATCTGAAGAAGTTGGAAAGAAATTGGTAAAAATGGAAGTCAGTTTCTCTGGAGAAGAAATCTTGAGGGAAGAGTAATATCAGAGTCATAAACAGTAGACTTTATTTTATTTTATTTTCTCTCTTATTTTGTATTTTCTTTTTCTTTTATTTTGTATTTTTGGGATCTAGGATTAGAGTTAGCATGACATCACATGTCATAGTTACATAATCACATATTATGATAGAACATGGTAGAAAGTTCAGGAAGGAATGATATTATTACAATATATTTGACACATATTGATCTTATGGATAACTCATGGTCTTTGGAGTAAGTTAATGGTACTGTAGCATGGACCAGTAGCCTAGCATATATAAGGTAGACAGTTCTGTACTGAGTTCTCTATTGAGTTCTTTTGTGTTAATTCTAATACAAGATTGATCTACTCTAAGGTCTTTAAGTTGTAATAGTCAGAACCACCAGAAGATGGCAAGATATGTTGTCACTAACACTAGAAATTAGTGCTAGTTTTAGTTGATTTTCAGAATAAGTTATTATAGTGTAAACTACTAGTTTATATACTAGGTATACTATATAGGGTAGTTATCTGGAATGGAACTGCTAAGTGAGTTACCTTAATTACTAGTGATCCTCAAATGTTAGAGAATAGAGGTCCATAGAGTTTAGCAAGGGTCCAGTGAGAACATCTGAGATAGAATAAAGGTAATTGATCTGTACTAAAAGAGATTGGAGAGTGTAGATGAAAAAAGAGATGTTATTTGTGGATAGGGATAGATGGCCAGAATAGGATGTAACAGAGTTTCTCAATGAAATGGAATTCCAGTGATATTTGGAAATAGAAAGTTGTTTGAAAGATCTGTAGTGGTTATGACACTAAGATTTGGATTATATACAAGTACTTGTAGAATTGTTGTATATTTGTGTAAAGGCTTGGCCAGAAATATCTATAGCAAATAAATTCCAGTGTTCTGTTTTGACCAAAGTGGCCAGCTAAAATATGACTATGATTATACTGGAAAACATATACAGAGATTACTAAATAATGGTATATAAATTCTACTACCAAGAAGAAGATCTGAAGAGTCTATAGATCAGCAGTCTTTTGTGGAGTTGTGCTTTGCAGTGGTAGGATCACTTGAAAGTATCATACAAATGTCTTAGTGAAAGATGTTGAGATTAACAACTACTATTATATGGAGTAAGAAAGTGATTAGAACTATTGTTTGGATAGAGACTAGAAGCTGTTCATGGGTAAAAGTCAGTTTGAAGTTGTGAGAGTTAATTGTAGTGTAGCTAGTATTCCTCCCTTTAAAATAGATGTCCTATTGTCTAGTGAGGGTATCTAGTTTGGTGCTAAGATAATCTAGACAGAACTGGATAACAAGATTGAACTGCAAAAGGTTCTTAAACCACCATACTTGTCTATGGATCAACACATTAGTAATGAAAAAGTACTCAAGATTTTCATAATCTATAACAATGTCGATAGAAGAAATTAGATCCTTGAGATAATAATACTAAATTTTGAAGGCTTTAAAAATAGTCAAATATTTCTTGTTATAAGTGTTATAATTCAACTCTACAAAGATGAAAGTCCAAGAGTGAAGGATAACCAGATAAAATTTATTGTTTTTGTCTATAATAGAAAGAATTACAGCAAGAGTGTAGCTAGACATATCTGTTTCCACAATAAGTTGAATATTGGGGATGCAATAAGTAAGGATGAATATAGAGATAAATGTCTTCTTGAGAAAGTTGAATATATCATAGCAGGAATTATCAAACTTCCAAAGAATGTTCTTTTAGATGAGGCAAGTCAAAAGAATAATAATGTCTGAATAGTTGAAAATGAATTAGTAGTAGAAATTTGCAAAATCTAGAAAGGGCTATATGTCCTTGACTATCTTTAGTTCTGGCCAATCCTGAATAATCTTGACTTTGTTATCTGATATGGTAAGTCCAGAAGGAGAAATGATATATCCCAGATACTCTATCAACTCAGAATGAAACTCACACTTCTCTGCTTTGATATAGAGACTAGCTTTGCAGAGTTGTTTAAGTACTTCTTTGATATACTAGAGGTGTGTAGACATGTTATCAAAGTAGATGAGTATATTATCAAGGTAGATTATAACATAAAATTTCAAAAGATTAGAGAATATATTGTTTATAAATTATTAGAAGGCCATGAGAACATTAAGACCAAATGGTATTATAAACTATTTAAATGATCTATAATGAATCCTAAAAGCAGTCTTCTATTTGTCTCCATTAGCTATATAAACTAAGTAGTATGCATAACAAAGATCTATCTTAGTATATACCTAGGCTTTGCAGTATGAGTTTGGTAAGTCTGAAATAAGCAGAAGTAGATAGTAATTCTTTTTAGTAATGCAGTTAAGACTGCAGAAGTTGATGCAAAGATATAGTGATCCATCTTTCTTCTTGACAAAGAGAACTAGAATACTATGAAAGAAGAAGATTGGTTGGATGAAACCTATATTGAGATTTTTCTTGATAAATTTCTTCAGAGCCTCTTGTTTGGATGCTGAAAAAGAGTGAATAGTGCTAACTGGAGGCTGTATACCTTCTTCCAGATTGATCTTAAGGTTATAAAGGCAATGAGAAGTGAGAACTTTAGCTTTAGATTTACTAAAGATGCTGGCAAATTTGTGATATTTAGGAGGAACATTAAAGAAATCAGGAGCAGACTCTATAAGGTGTGCAGAGTTAGCCTAACTTCTGAAGAGCAAAGACAGATTTGGAAATTGTTGGAGCCTAAAAGTTTTGATATACAGAAAAAGGTTATTATACTAATAATAGTAGTATTAGGTCACTCAGAGATAGATACAAAAGTAAATACAAAGATCTCAGATGACAGTATAGAAACTATAGAGTTTGGTGAATATAAAGAGTTATCAGAAATTAATAGGGTTGTCAATGCAATGTTAGCTGGAATACATAGTGAAACTTGATTCTTCAACAAGTATAAATAGAAAGTTATTAACCTATTTATCTAGTTAATCAACAGATTGTTTTAGGTAAGCTAGTTGTATCCAAGAACCAAAGAGTAGAAAGAATTGGACAAAGTGATATAGAAGTCTAGATTTATACATTTACTAGACAGAAATATTACAGATATAGTAACAACTTTAGAAGTAGTACTGTTTCACAAGCTGTTAAACAAGCAGAGATCAATCAGAGAGATTGAAGAAGTTTTCAAGTTGTAAGTAACCACAAACTTTGAGTCTATAAAGCAATAAGTAGATCCAGAGTTGACCAGAGCTCAAAATAGGGTTTTATTAAGGTAGTTATGACTAAGGACCAAGAAAGAGAAAAGAGAAACAAAGAGAGAGTAGAAAGTCTGAAAGAGCAGATACATTGAGCCAGATGAAACCTTTTACTGTATAAAGAAGTTTAACATGGCTCAGTCTGTGTGGAGTTCTGGAAGTTGCTTTTTATTTTTTCAAGAATTTCTTAGAAGTTGCAGCCACAGAAAAATTAATAGCTACAGAAGTACTATAGCTTTTGGAAAAGACTAAGATTTGCTTTTTAAGACAGAAGTCCAACTTGTAGTCTTTAGCTCTGCAATGGAGGTAGAGGTTATTGTCAAGTCTCTTCTTCTGCTCATTGCTAGTTAACTTGTTATTATTAGCTAGCTTGGAGAAGAAGTTTATTTATAGAAAATTTGACTATTTCTTGGTAGTGGAAGACAACAAATTAGAGAGTTTGGAGATTAATAATTTGATAGATGAAGCTACTAGGGATTGATTGGACTAATTTTGGGAGGCCACAGAGTTAGTGGCAGAAGAAGTCTTACATTGTCTCTTTCTCCATCTAATATGCATAATTGTATTTGTAGTTATACTTCTAGTAGCAATATTTGATAGCCATTACTAAAATATACATATCTTGGAATGAAGTTAACTTTTCTTGTTCCTAGATGAAAATAAGATTCTAGATCTGATTGAACAGACTCTGATAGTATCAGTGACATAATACACCATTTCTCCAATCTAATTGAGAGACATTGTTGTGGCAACCACTAGACACAATGTCCAATGATCTCACTAACGAGTAAACCTCAAAGAAGAAGTATAATATGGGAATTCACAAGAGAACTTGACAAGGAGTCTCTGCTAAATTAGAGTCCTATATATACAAAACATGCTTGGTCCATGCTACCAATACTTAAGCCTACCCTTATATCCATGCCTCTACCTCATGTCTGCCTTAAGGCCACTATGTTGTATACATGTGCCCTGACATCATCTTCTAGATCCTTCCACCACCTTCTAGGCCTATGATGTCACATCATGTGACATGTCATGTGACTGCAGTGTCACGTGCCTCTTCATCATCCAAAAGAAAAGAAAAAGAAAAAGAAAACAAAATTCCTATAAAGTCAGAAAATAAAAGAAAAATAAAATAAAAATTATTCATGTCTAAAGCATCCCATAACAGACATAGCACATAAAATCTACATTGTAAGTGGAAATATTATCACTGGACTATATATAGAGGTTATCTAGCATGTTAGTGGCTTTACCTACAGTGTCTGAAAGACCCAAATGCCAATAGAGCTTATTAACAAACTAGTTTCAATTATAAAGCCAGTTTTGAAAGATGTCCTAATCTTTCTGGTTGAAGCCTACCTCAAACCAGTCTTAGGCAATCCTAGAGAGATAGGTTATTGCAGAATTAATTTTTGCAATGTCTATATTAAACTATATAGGGTTAGTATGGAAATATAAGCAACATTGGAACAGAAAATTATTAAGCTTGTCAAACTTGGTGCCACTAAAAATATTGGAAATGCAAGCTTTAGTTCTTCTAAAATTAATATTTTGACTACACCAGGGTTTTGACCAAAAGCTAATAAATGAGGATTGAGAGATATTAGGTTGGTTAGTTATAGAAGTATTCTTCTAATTAGAATCATTATCCATGGAAACAACACTTGGGCCTGAAACAGGTAAAACTATATAGGCAGCTTAAACAGTATAAGTTGGGAACTAAAGAAAAGAAAATTCTCATTAGTAAAGGTATCTTGAGTGCTATAAAGTATTTGAAAGAAAGGCCTAGATAGAATGTTTGTCTAGATAAGGGATAGAGTTAAAAGGTATTTCCAGAGAAGGAATAGGGTTTAATCCAGAGCAAGTCAAAGAATTACATTGAAAACTAGTTTCAGAGTTTTTTATTTTATTTTTAGTTTTACTTTACTTTACTTTATCTTAAACCTAGGTAAAGAATATAATATAATATCATGTGTGATAGAAGCATAATATCTGTCACATAGTAGTCACATATATCACAGTCACAGGTCATATAATCATATGGCTTAGAGAATGTTATAGAAGGTTTTGGAATAGATAACACCATATAGTATGGCAATAACATGTTGGTCTTATAGAAAGCACATGAACATTAGAATAGGTTAGTTGTAGTATGTACACAAACCACAGTCTGTAGTATATAAGGTAGATTACATTTGTACTAAGAACTCTATCAAGTTTTCTTATATTACTCAATATAAGAGTATGTTTTTTGTCTTACTCTAAGGGCTTAAGTTATAATAACTAGGAAGTTTAATAATACTATCAGGTATGGTTTACACTTTGGAGCAAAAGTCTACAGTGTTGGGACAGAGTTTATATCAAGTGTGGAAACTTGTATAAGAAGTGTAGAGTTATAGACTTTACAAAAATAACCTTAGCTTTAGCTTATGTACTATATTGTTTGTCTGCCATAAAATTGTAACTTTAGAAAGAAGAATGGAGTTCAAGGGGGTAAATTCTGATAAGAAGTATATCACTGTAAAACACTAGAGTTTAGTGTTCAATGATATTTCATTATCAAACTGAAGATTACAGCATATCTAATAGTTTTTAAATATAAGTATAATAATAGAAGAACTCAGATATCTTATAGTATAGCTCTAAGCAGAGATTTCAGTGATTAGAAAGGAGAACTCTGTTATGGAAGACCAAGTACTCACAGTGTCAAGATTGTTGACAGTGGACTTTATTTTATTTTCTCTTTTCATTTTTGTTTTACTTTTCATTTCCTTTTTCTTTTTCTTTTTTCTATTTTTAGAACAACTCGGGTTAGGGTTTATCAGTCACACTGTCACATCAGTCACAAGACTGATCATGGGACATGAGAAAAGGGAGTAGAAGGTTCTGGAACAAAGTGATGTCATACAGCATGGACAACACATGCTGGCCTCATGTCATACTCATGGTCATTTAGGGTAGGGTGCACAGTAGCTAGCACGGACCATGGGTAAATAGTATATAAGGTAGACTACTTTGTATTAGGAACTCTATCGAGTTCTCTTGTGTTACTCAATACAAGAGTTGTTTCATTGCTTAACTCTTTGAGCTTTGATTCATAACATACAGAGTTCTAACAGAAGATAACATTGCCATAGAAGATGAATTATAGAATAATACTATTGGATGAGGTATGACATTACAGAATGAAATTTCTATTTTTATTATCTATGATTTCAATAGAATGACTCAGCTCAATCATATTGTTTAACAGTCTGATGGATTGCTAGTCAAAATTTGGACCACAACTATATAGTTTATATATTTTACTATTTTTTATAAAAGGACTTCAGATCAGAATACCAAACCTCAGTTGTTCATATATCTTCATACTCAAACTAAGATGACTTTATGAGACTTTATTAAAGTAGAACTTAGACTAATTGCTGTATCTACTACATGTTCCTAATAGTTTACACATCTTCATATCTGAACTGAGTACATGTTTCCAATAGGTTATGGGCTCCAACTAAACAAACTAACATTATCAACATTAAAATAAACTATTTACATTTTGATATTTTTGACACCCACATAATAATAACAAGATAACTATACTATAAAATAACATTTTACAATATGTACAGCATATCACAAGGACTACTTACTTTTACAGAAAATAACAAGTTCAATGGTACAAATTAGATAGCATTCAAAAACTTAATCATAATGGCTGCCAAAGTATGGGGAGCTATAGGCTATCTAGATAGAACTATAAAAGATCCTTCTATACTTATTAAATCATCCAACAATTCTAACTCTAAACTAAAACCAATACTGTCCAATATAACATTCTGGAACTTTGAGGATCTAACTGTAAAAAAGTGGAGAACTAGAAACACATATGCTAAAGATCTACTGTTATACAATATATGTAATTCTATCAGACTAGGAGCAAATATTCCCAGGACTGCTGAAGTACTATGGAAGACATTAACAAACTTATATGATAGGTCATCAGATATTGCTAAATTATATATTGAAGAATAATTGAGAGGCTTATGTTTTTGTGATAGTGAAAACTTCCCAAACCATATAGCTCTGACTTCTTTAGCAAAAGGTAAACTTCATAAGTGGAACTATCAGCGATACTTCTTTTTATACAATTATTCTTAGATCATTACTTATCTTTTAGGACTCAATTGTGGCTATGCTTTACATGATTACATCATCAGTAGACACATTGATCCAACTTGATGCCTATTAGTTAAGGATTAGTAGCTGTAAGCAAAAGGAGGTAAACTCATTAATCATTTCTACTACATTGCAAATAAGTGCTTTATGCTAAGTGGTCTGTAAAAACAAGAATTACTGACATCCTAACCACTCAATCAAGGATTATTACTATGTTAGAGGTGGAAAACAAGACCAGTTTTTATCTAGCTTTAGTAGATAATATCAGCAACAACAGTAGCAGTATGGACAGCAGACAGACTAAAGGAGTTTCAATAATTAACAGTATCCAAATCAACCATAATTGCAACCATCACAATCTTATAATGCTGTTACAAATGACAACTATACTAATACCATTATTAAGAAGACAAATGATACTATAATCTTGATAACTAAGATATTTAGAGATAGAAGAAATAAAGCTGGAGAAGTTGGAACTATAGTGGATTTAGGAGCAATAGATCATTGCTTTGCAGACATTGATATATTTAAGAAGTATGAAAAGTTTGAAACTCTATAAACTGAAAAGATAGCATAAAAATGAACTAGTTTTGGAATTGTGGGAAGGAGTATGATAAAGATGGTAATTAAGATTGGAGAAGGAAATACCATTGATCTTATCTTACAAGACATGCTACATACTCCAGAACTATACTTAAACCCAATTTTCATTTCAAAAATCTGTGGCTTAGGGTTAGATGTTGTCTTTAGAGTAGATGATGTTGTTGTAAGGTTTAAGGCTGGAAGGATAATCATCTAGAAGAAGTATTAAGATGGATTGTACTATGTAAAGGTCTTGCTTTTGGTCTTAATGTCAGGTCAGTTATGAAGGTAGTATCTCTAAATAACTAACATTGTCAGTTTGAACATCTGGAAATTGAGGTATTTTTGGGAAGATACATGCTAGGCCCTATGATAAGGTGGTCATATATGAGAAGAAGGTCCTAGAACATATCCATACAAATCTATAAGGACCATTACCAGTGTTGTCAGCAGGGGGCGCTTACTACTTCATATTAATTATGGATAGTATATTCTTGTTTTGGAGTATTGAGTTCTTGAGAGTGAAGACTGTAGAGGTAACATTAGAGGTTTTGAAAAGTTTTATGGTTGAGATAGAACATTTGATAGGGCAGAAGTTAAAAAGGATGAGAGTTGATTGAGAATGAGAGTAGGACAATTAGCTATAAATAGCATTTAAGAATGAGAAAGGTTTTGTTCTAGAATTTACAACTGCATATACTTACCAGCAGAATAGAGCACAGCAGAATAGAGCAGTCAAGTGTAATATGCATACAATTTTGAATGCCACAAGGTCCATGCTGGTTGACTCTGGTTTACCAATGAAGTATTGGCTTGAAGCAGTCTACAGTTTATTTTTGAAATCTTGTCCCATCAAGGAGAAATCCAGGTACTATTTCTGTAGATATATAGTATGGGATAAAATAAGATATTGCTCACCTTCATGTTTTTAGTGTAACTACATATGTATATATATCTCCAGACCTACACTTATCAAAACTTGGACCAAAAGCAACATATTTGGTTCTTATTGGGTATTTTGGTATGGGAAGTTATAAGTTGTTAGATCAGGAAACAGAAAGCATGTACAGTGGGCAGAACATATGTTTTGAGGAAGGGACTGCAAATTTGGTGGCAGGATTATAGCATGTTGAGTGAGGTAAGAATAAAAATCCATTGCCACCAAGGATACTTGATGGGAGTGAAGAGAACACAGGACCAGTTGGTAATAATAGTGTGAAGAAGGAGAGAGAGGATGATGAAAGAGCTGGTAATGACATAGAGGAGGGTCAGGAGAGAGAAATATTGTTTGAGGGCAAAGTATAAAACCTAAACTAAGAGGAGGTGGTTATTGGAGTTGGAAAATTGGGAGACAAGATAGTAAGGGAAGGTGATGATGCACCTTTAGTAGTTAGAAGATTGAAAAGGGATCCAAGACCATCATAAAGACTGTGGGAATCAAGGGAGTACTTGGTGAGAAGGGAGGCAAAGAAAAGAGTATCTAGGATATTTGCAGTATTAGTTAGAGGAATGAGTGTTCTGCAGAACTTTTGTGAGATGATAAAAACCCAGAGATATAGTAGGAGCCAATAATGAAGAAGTTCAAGATGATGAAATCCCAAGGCATATACAAGTTAGTTGAGAGGCTAGCAGATGTAAACATCATTAGATTAAAGTGAGTTTACATACCAAAGTTTAATGGTAATGGGAGCTTGGTAGATAGGAAGGCTAGAATTGTTGCATAGGGTTTTGCTCAGATTTAGAGAGTGGATTTTAAAGATATATACATAGTAACAGCAAGACTTGAATCTTTTCACCTACTGCTTGCTATTGTCGCATCTTTGGGTCTCCACATATGGTAGCTTGATTTTGTGGTGGCATACTTGAACAATTGACATTGATTTTGATATATATATGGAGCAGTCAAAGGGTTTCACAGAGGGGGGAGATAACATAGTTTGGAAGCACTGCAAAACCCTATATGGCACAATACAGGGAGATAACAACTGGTTCAAGATGCTGAGCTATGCCTACAGAGAGTTAGGCTATAAATAGTCACAAGCTAAGCTGACTATCTGCACTTGACATAAGGAAGAGAAGTTTATGATCATATGTATGTACATAGATGACACAATGGGTAGTTTATTGGATAAAAAGGAGGTAGAGAGAGAAAAGAAGAAGTTGTATGAGCATTATGATATTCAGATTATAAAGGAAGTGAATCACATGTTAGAAATCAAGGTGGAAAGGATAAAAGACAGAATACAGATCTCACAAAAGGCATATACATATTATATACTTGAAAAGTTTGATATGGTGAGTTGTAAACCAAGGTTGACTCTACTTTCAGTCAGGATAATGTTTTTCTCAAGTGATGGACTGGAAACTGATGAGGAAAAGGAAGAAATGAAAAAGGTACCATATTAAAAAGTGTTAGATTTGCTGATATGATTACAAGTCATTATCAGACCAGACCTATCATTTGCAGTCAACTTGTTGTCTCAATTCACTGCAAACACTGGAAGAACTCACTAAGAAGCTATAAAATGTATGTTAGCATATATCAAGGAGACTATCAAGTATGGAATTACTTACCACAATAGTACCAGTCTACAACCTGTGAGTTTTGTTAACTCTAACTATGAGAATGATCATGATGCATGAAGGTTGACTGATGGACATGTTTTTTATGTGGAAAGAAAATCTGTTTCTTGGTCAACAAAGAGATAGAAGACAGTCACAACATTCATGATCAAGACAGAGTATATAGCAGTATCATAAGCAGTCCAATAGGCCATATAGCTGTCATCATTCTTCAATGAAACATTTCTATCTTAATAATATTCTGTCACTCTATTTATTGACAATAATGGAGCAATTGATATAACAAAGACTTACTGAGGCCATAAAAGAGCAAAACATATCAATATATGCCATCACTTTATCAAAGAAAAGGTCAAAAAGAGTAATTTTGTACCAGTATATATCCTGAGTGAAAACAATATATCTAATCTCCTGACTAAATCACTTCTGAGAGATATCACTAGGAAATTTACAATAAATTTGGGCCTTTATAACTCTAATGAAAAGAGAGAGTAGAATGATGAGATAAAGAAGGTGACTATTATATATGGGAGAGTGTTGGATGAGGTATAACATTGCAGAATGAACTTTTTATTTTTATTCTTGATCTATTTCTGTTTTTTATTATTACCTGTGATTTCAACAAAGTAAGTAAGCTCAATCACACCAGTCAATAGTCTGACAGACTGCTAGTCAATATTTGGACCACAACTATATAGGTTATGCTACTGCTTGGACCATAACTATATAGTTTATATATTTTACTATTTTTTATAAAAAAAACTTCAGATTAGAATACCAAATCTCAATTGTTCACATATTTTTGTGTCTAAACTAAGGTGATGTTGTGGCAACCACTAGACACAATGTCCAATGATCTCACTAACGAGTAAATCTCAGAGTTGGATATAATGTGAGAAGTTCACAAGAGAACTCAACAAGGAGTCTCTGCTTGATTAGAGTCCTATATATACAAAGTCCTCATGGTCCATGCTACTAATAATTAACTCTGCCCTTATGTCCATGCTTCACTCTTATGTCCGCCTCATGTCTTACTCAAGGCTACCATGTATACTCCATGTGCCCTAACGTCATCTTCTAGTTCCTTCTACCATGTTCTAGGCCTATGACATCACATCATGTGACATGTCATGTGACTTCATTGTCCAAAAGAAAAGAAAAAGAAAAGAAAATTCCTATAAAGTCAGAAAATAAAAGAAAAAGAAAATAAAAATTGTTCATGTCCAAACCGTCCCATAACAGGTGAGTTTATTGGACTTTATTAAAGTAGAACTTAGACTAATTGTTATACCTAGTATGTGTTCCTAATAGATACAAAATACTATAGTCATTTACATATCTTTATGTCTAAACTGAGTACATATTCCCAATAAATATCACTGTGAAAGATTATTACAACTTAAGTCTTAAAGTGTTAAGACAAAAGAAGAACCTTGTATTAGGGTTAACATAAGAGAACTCAATGGAGTTCCAGTTACAAAGTATCTACCTTATATACACTTGGCTAATAATTCATACTATACTAAACTTAGCCTACTCTAAAGGATATCTAGTATGATATTATTGTTTTAGAATCTTCTATGTTCTTCTGTGACTTGTGACAGATGTGTGACAGTCACATGTGATGTCATACTAAACCCCATCCCTATATCTGAAAATAATGAAAATGAAAATAGATTAAGTCCACCATCTTCAATTCTGACAAAGATGGGTTATTGTCAGAGTTGGACTTGGTATGTGACAACTTCTGACATTCTGAACAATTATATTTAATGGAGCTTAGGGTGAGGGAACAGTAGAGTTAGCTCAACAAACCCCACAGAGTTGTGGTGGTGTTCAAGGCTTGTG
>Ga0157364_1000409_pt1 | contig 28143 bp, 26 predicted proteins | sample AttsexASBM2_FD_111476 | JGI IMG/M metagenome (GOLD analysis project Ga0157364, IMG submission 111476) | Fungus gardens microbial communities from leaf cutter ant in Ribeirão Preto, State of São Paulo, Brazil - Atta sexdens ASBM2 | ecosystem: Host-associated > Fungi > Mycelium > Unclassified ... | reverse complement strand
GCTGTCATAGCAGCTGTCAGGCTAATTTTAAAAGGTAACTAATTATGTCACTACATTGATATGCTTGTATCTCTACCAATACTTGTCGCTTTGAGATGCATCATATATTGTTGGAAATGGATTGATGAGCACTTCCCAACGCAAGTTCAATCGTGTGAATCCGTTCAGCCGTTCATGAGATATTAGCAGATGAAGCTTTTACAGCTACTAATGGCCTGATATCTCAGTCGTTTATTGTTGCTTTTGTACCTCCTGCATATGTGCGGATAGCTCCCATTTAGGGCTTTCCAGAGTAACTTAGTTTGTGAAAATCGGTTCACTGGTTGTGGAGATACAAGCTGAATGAAGTTTGTGACAGTTTGCTAAATATGTATTTTGCCATAAAATTGAGGGAGTCTTTGATGTTCTTAGCATCCAAAGCCAAGTATTCAATAGATCTGTGAAGTGAAATAGGGTGAAAACTACCATCTCAGAGTTCTGGTTCAGTAGGCATATGAGGGTTATACAAGAGTTGGATGTTAATGATGTCATTGTCCTCATTGTACATAGTTGGACTGCATTTAGAGTTAGATCATTGCTCTTTATTAAGAATACATTGGGGGATTAGTTTGAGTACATGGAGGATATTGCCTTAAAGCCTTGTGTTGTTCTGGTGTTCAGTCATCTTGCTGACTCAAAGTGCCTTCTCCTATTCATCCTCATAGGATAAGGCAGGAGAATTGTTATTCATATCATCATCGATGACTATATTATTGTTGTAATCCATCCTTTTGTGGTAAGTAACAGAAGATTTTGTAAAGGACATTGACAAGTCCTTAGATATGTTTTTATTAGTTAAGAGGGTTCTGCCTCTCACCTCATCATAGTTGTCAGGAGAAGATTCTGAAAAAAAAGTCCATCCCTGTGTTGCTTGTAAAAAACATAGTTGGTAATTCGAAAGTAAGCATTGGAGACATGTTTGACGTAGTAGAAGAATTTTTATTCTCTAAGTCTCTTACAGGCACTACCATATAAGATGGTGGTACAAGAGAAAGAAGAGATTGATTTAGCAATTATCTTCTTAATGAGTTTACTAAGTATATTAAAAAAATAATAAGAATATTATAAGTAGGTCTATCTAACCTGGATATAATGATAGAAACCAACTTCTGAAAGTGTTTAGGCTACTATCATAGTAAAAGACATGCATTAGCTAAAAAGAGAATGTTTGTAGCATAAGTGCTGTTGGTAAGAATAAGCTTGAGATATTACTAAGTAATATAGTTAGGATCTGGAGAAAGGATATTAGAACAGACTTTAAGTGCTTCTTGTATTTCCAATAGAAAAAAGGATACCTAGAAGTGAGTTATTTAGTTGGGAACCTTAGATTAATACTAACTTATCTTAAAATATAACTTCTAGTAAATTTTATAGTATATAATTTGTTATATAATTATATGACTGTAATCTTGTAATCTAATATGTGACATGTAACTGTTATATGTAACTTTGTCATACTCTCTTATTTAAGTCCAAATATGGAAAGAGAAACTAAACTAAAAATAAAAATAAAATAAATAGTTTAAGTTTTAGTCTAAAATACAAGTTTATTTGTCTAAGTCTAAGGCTATCTTTAACCCAGAGTTAGTTAGAGGGTTTAAAAAGACAAACTCTGATACTAATTATAAATAGAACTGAAAAGATTACTTCTAACATAATGACAGTGTATCTACTAGGGTTTATATTGTCAGAGTTTAAAACAGTAGACTCTAACTATCTTATCTTTGTTATCTTTCTTTTTCTTTTTTCTTTTCTTTATTTTAGACTTATAGTTAGAGTTAATGTGATGATATTGTCATACTGTCATATGAATGCTGTCACAGTCACAGTCACACAATCACATGTCACATGGAAGAGCATAAAAGGTTCTGGAAGGATGATGTCATACAGCATGTTTAACACATGTTAACCTTAAGGCAAACACATGGCTGTTTAGGATAGGCTAGAAGTAGTTAGCATGGACTATGAGGTTTTAGTATATAGGGTAGACCATCCTGTACAGAGTTCTCTATTGAGTTCTCTTGTGTTTAAACCCTAATACAAGGTTTCTCTTCAGTGACCCACTCTAAGGTCATTAAATTGTAACATATAGAATATGTCTATCAGTAATCTAAATGAAGAATGATATGTGTAAGCAGCATATAGGCTATGCTAATATAACCCTAGTCATGCTGTGCTAATTACAGTCATAAGTATGAATAAGTGGAATGTTTAGTCAACATAGTGCTTGTTATAGCCCTAGTAGTGTTGAGCCCGGTTACATAAGCTACCAGTTGTCAGTTGTCCGCACTGCGCGCTTCTGCTAGAGGATTCCTTTCGACACTTATTTTACCTGCTTCTCCCGAACGATTGGGTGAGAACAGGCAGCCTTCAAACTATACCTAGTATTTCAGAGTGTCTTCTGGACCACTGATTATCAGCTGGATCCAAGATTGGAAAGAACTATGTTAGTATAGTACCTTTCTGGTTTGGGTAAGGTGGCCCCGTAACCGTGATGCTATTATCACTGTATATCTACTATCTACTGTCTACTGGTCTCTTCCGAGAAGGATCAGGCCTCTTCTCTGGACAAGAAATATATGACTTGTACCTTCGACAATGATACTTTCCCATAGTTCTCTTTCCTCTCATAGGTTGCCCCCATCATGAGTAATAATTCAACATCTGAACTGCGACTCATTGAACTAGCAGATCCTACAAACAGTGATGAAGACTATGATTCGTGCAGCACCACGCTCGAACCACGACCAGCCGTGAGGGAAGCGACTCAGATGAACTTTCTCCTTCGTCTCTTCCTATTCTGTTTTGTAGAAGTCAGCTTTATCGTTTTAGCTGCTGTCTGTTTGGCCAAACCATTACCCCTCCACATCACCTTTGGACTCAACGATGCCAGAGTCAAAGGCGGCTTCGCAGACATCTTCGTTGTTTGGCATAGTCTTGCAGTTTTTGTCGGTGGATGCATCCCCACTGACGTTTTCAGCCGGGAGTGGTCTGTACAACTGACGAGTATCGTTCCTGGGACTACAGACAGAGTGTCCACTATCAATTCCGGATTTTCCGACCGTATCTCACACATTTTTACAAAGCATGCCAGTGGCACATTCAAACTTGCTTTTCTGACCTCATTGACCCTTATGATACTCACCCACCTTGCGCCGGGGACGATCAGCGTTACGGCAATCAATGATCCAATTCTTGTCGATGTTGCTAGACAGTTGTCCCAAGTGACCGACGTCGACCAACTTCTCACCAGCTCACAACGTGCAAATTCCATCATTCAATTCGAAAAGATTGGACACTCCTCGTCCTGGTTCAAGCTTCCTCCAAATACATTGGTGTCTTTGCCACCCAACGAATTTAATGGGACCCTGGAGTATAATACTGACATTGTTAAATTTCACCACGACTGTCGTTGGGAAGTACCGTCCATTTTCAACTCCACGTCCATTGTCCCCGACATGAGCCTATTCATTTCAGCTGCAGGGAAAATCTGGAGCACTACGCTCACCGTCGGTGGTCATGCGAATGCAGGTGAGCCTCAAAATAGGCAATATGATGGAGCTTACTGACAATACTTCTTTTATCAGGCTCGAGCATTAGTCCACTCTCTCTTACCAACATCACTGTTATGATGAACACAAGCACCACTGCTTACTTGTTCATTGGGGGAAATTCCACTTTTCTCAATAGCCGCACTACCCCTCCAACACCATTCGCAATTAATCTGGGTAATCTACCTGCCCTCTTCGTGGAACAAGGTGTTGGTGTCATGGCAGGGTCAGATATACGGCTTGTTGGCCCTCTTGCTAGTGTTCTTTTGTGCGACCTACACCCCAGCATATCTGGTGGACGTGTTCATCTTGCAGCCGATGGGACCGTTGATGTCATATCTTCGGGACAACCACCTGATGGCAGTTTCCCTTCCAGTGCAGCAAATCTTATCTTCTCGAATGCATTTCAGGATGCACTCCTTGGGCTCGATACATTCGAGATAGGAAACTTGGTCAACAGTATCGCTGCAGATACGTTTTTGGCTAATGGTTCTGTTGACTGGAGGCAGGTGCAGAACATAGGACCTTTGGATATCCCATCCATCAATAAGAATTTGGATGATTTAATGAGCTCCGCGGCGAAGGCTTTCATCGACGGGTACCGCAATGTTGAGACAAATGCAAGCCCTAGCTTTGACGTGACGTCCGTTCCCGGTGTAGGGAAAGAACAGCGACTGGCTTTGACAACCTCCAAAGAGTTGTTTATTGTTACGACTGTGTTGGACGTGATCGCCATTGTTTTGTTGTACACTCTCTTGCGATCATCAGGGACCCGGAAGAGATATCCATTCGATCTCAAGGGCATCGTCCTGGCCCTCTCTGAGGATCCTACGAGACATGAATTCCTATTCAATCCCACTATGGCAAGGGAAAAGGAACACGGTGTTCCATAGGTGTTCTTTGGGAGACTTCGCCATTGTGATTGAGGATGAGACATTGGGTCGTTTTACATCACTCATAGTTGGTGGTTTGGACTACTGTGTTTCACTTAGTCAGTATATCACCTGATCGTGGGGCCACTTCCTGCTTCCATGACGCTAATTAAGTCACGGCGCCTCACACTCAGTGCACACCGTCCCCCCAATATAACACCAAGCAATCATAAAATAACGCAGGGCTCGAGAGAATCATCGACACAAGCGAACTCAAACCAGCCCAGCCCAGCAACCCATATACATGCTACCCTCCCAAAGCAGTCCACGAAGCCCACTACTCCCGTTACTCCCAAGGCTAGAAGACGCAGGAGCTGGGCAACAGACACGGACAGGTATGATTCCGACATAGCTGATGGGGATGTTAGCGAAAAGGAATACGTCAGAGTTGGGTCTGACGTGTTCGACAGTCCCCTCACCACACCTACACGCTCCTACCACTTTCAGAGCAGCCCGCAAGGGAACTCTGGACACACGGAAACACATGGTGCCTTAAGGGCTAAAATCTTGGAACACTTACAGGGCGCCCTCACGACGACCAAGAAATTGTTTACACTAACAGGGAAAATTTTGCCATAGACAATCTTGCAGCTAACCTATATAAGACCATAACAGGCCAACAGAACCCCATCCCCACACACCAAGACTCCCTGATCTCAGAGGCCCTAAAGTTCCTCACCGAAGAGGTCAAACGAATAGCGGCCAAAGTCGACCAACAACAACCGCCCCGCAACCAACCCCCAAACCCAGGCCTGAGTGCAAGCACCCACAACCCAGAAAACACCCACACCAAGCTCTATGCCGACGCTGCTACAAGCCAAAAGACTAGCCAACCCATGACCACTACCCCCCAGCCCAAAGCCCCGACCAACCCAAGCAAGGCCCACCATCCAACACGTCTAGTCATTGTCTTCAACTCCACCCCAGCCCCTGACCCCAGAAGAGACGAACTACAGTTCAGGACATCAACGCGTCCCTCACCTCCAAAGGCGCCCCACCTGATCTCAAAATCACAGCAATCAAACGGAATCAAACGGAACACCCAGGGAAACTGTATTGCATTCACTAGAACTGACCAGACTGCTGCCGCAGTCCTCCCCTTCGCCTCTGAACTCCCAAACGTCATAGCCCCACGCCACAATGGACAAGTCAGAGAAGACAAGAAGTGGTTCAAGGTAGAAATCTGGAATGTCAGAACAGACACATTCGACTACAATGGCTCAGGCATATACACCCCACAGATGATACACCAACACCTCCGCAAAGTGAACCCTGAATTGCAGCTCTCAATGTAGTTATACTACTCCGGTGGATCTGACCAGAAAATAAACTAACCAACCAACTCTATTCTTCTGTCAGCTTTGCAGTAGACTTCTTTGACCAATATGCTCACTTTCTCAGAACAGCTAAAACCATGGCTGTATTTGGCAGACTAGCATTTACTTACAAATGAATAAACTGCCTACTTATTATCCAATACTACTGCTACTAGCACCTTGACCACTGTATCACAATCTGCCAACAACTTCCTTAATATAGTGAAGAACACAAGAAATTACATTACTATAACTTTCTAGTTCTTATTATAGATAATGCAGAAATGTAAGTTGACCAGAAGTTAACCAACTTACAAATGTATAGGCCTTAAGGCTACTAATTATTCAGTAAACTAGACATGTTGTTACAAACTTTATTCAGCTTGTATCTCTACAACCAGTAGACCAATCTTCACAAACTAAGTTGTACTGGAAAGCCCTAAATAAGGGCTATCTGCATATATATGGGATGTACAAAAGTGACAACAAATGACTAAGATATCAGGCTATCAGTAACTGTAAAAGCTTTGTTTGCTAATATCTTATGAATGGCTGAACAGATTTATATGATTGAACTTGTATTGGAAAGTGTTCATCAATATATTTCCAATATTATATGGTATATTTTAAAGCAATAAGTATTGGTAGAAATACAAGCATATCAATATAGTGACATAATTAGTTATCTTTCAAAATTAGCCTGATAGCTACTATAACAAATGATAGCTCCCATTAGATACAAGTTTTGATCATATGATGGAAATAGCTTGTGTACAAACCATCACTCTTTTGTATATATATCTTTGTATCTAAGAACTAAACTTCAGACTTAACAATATCAATTATTATTGTTGATACTACTTATTATCTATTATCATTATCTTCTTCATCCCTTTTCTCTCTTTAACTACCATCTTACATGGTAGTGCTTATTAGAGACATTGGAAATATATTGTTTCATTCTTCAGCTTTTACTACTAATATGTTACAAATCACAAGTCTTAGTGCTGACAAGTGAAAAGAACCTTGTATTGGGTTAACACAAGAGAACTTAATAAAGAACTCTTTACAGGATTGTTTACCTTATATACTAAAGGCATATGGTCCATGCTAAGTACTTTTAGCCTACCCTAAACTGCCATATGTGTGCCTCAAGGCCAACATGTGTTGTACACTATTATAAAACAAGAGTGTAGACAGACTTTAGAGTTAGGATTAGGACAGAGGACAGATATAGATAGTAGTATATTATTAGTCTACAACAGAGGAAGGATATGTAACCTAGAAGTCATGTGAGATGATGTCATAGGCCTAGAGCAGTCTAGAAGGGTCTACAAGGCTAGAAGAGCCTAGACGATAATGTCAGGGAGCATGTATACCACATTGCTACCATATGTAGAACACATGGACATTAGGGTAGAATGTACAGTCACTGTGGAGTAGACATGAGGTAAATACATTGTTGTAGCATGGACCATCTATAACTTATATAAATAGGGTAGCAATGCAGTGAGGGCTCCTTGTTGAGTTCTCTTGTAATCTTTACTACTAGATAGCCTACTGAGAGCTTTGCTGAAGTCAGCATATCACAAGTACCATTCTGGTGAGTGGTTGCTATAACATACACATTGTACAATGTTATCCTTTTCTATCTTCTTCTTGTATTTGTATGTTTAACCCTAATCCTAAGTTCTAAAAATAGAAAAATAGAAAATAAATCAAAAATAAAAATAAAAATAAGAAAGAAAATAAAGAGAAACTAAGTCAACTTCTCTCAATCTTAACATAGTACTTCAAACATGGCTTTAGTTTTCAATATTGATATGGCTGATGACTCTGTTGTCAGTAATATTATTTACAATGATAGCAACAAGAAAGATGAGATGAAAGGTTGTTCTTCTGCATTTAACATGCCCAGTTCTAGATCTTTGTCAACTTTCTTAGACAAAAGTACTGTGAAGTATTGTTACAAACTCAAATCCTTAGTGTTGGATAAGAGAAAGAATCTTGTATAGGGTTTACACAAGAGAACTCAATAGAAAACTCTGTACAGGACTGTCTACCTTATATACTAACACCTAATGGTCCATGCAAGCTATTTCTAGCCTACCCTAAATGACCATGTGTATACCTTAAGGTTAATATGTATTTTGCACATTATATGCCATCATCCTTTTAGAATTTTCTACATCTTTCTATGTGTCATGTGACTTGTGACTGCATCATCTGATGTGACCTGCTGTGTGACAGTATGATCTTGTCACTCTAATCCTAACCCTAGTTCTAAAAATAGAATAAATAAAAATAAATCAAAAAGAAAATAGAAATGAGAACAGAAAATAAAAAATAAAAAATGTCAAGTCCACTTTCTTTGTTCTTGACAAGTATGCAGCAAAGGTCCAATGCAAAAGCAATAGCATAAATCAAGATAATCCTATTGTTCCTTTTAACAGTCTCCAGCTTGAATATATAACCTCTAAGAGACAAGAATCTCATGTCAGCAAGATAACTAATACTTCTTCTAACACAAGGAAACAGTGTGGACAAAACATTACACCAGCTCTCAACAATAGTACTGTAGATAACAACAGCAAAGTATTCAATATTCAATTGAATTATGACATAAATTAGACTCTGGACCCAGAATTGTGGGATGGCGAATTCAGAGCAGTCTCTCTTCATGGATTAATGAAGCATCTAGCCTCCAATGTCAAGAATATCAAGGAATCATTACAAAGGATGCAAAGGTATATCCTAGGTAAGACAATTAATGGAAACAAAGCAAACAACATCAAGGATCTCAAAGGGGTTGGCAAAGTGGTATGGAGGTTCATTTCGGCCCTCTATGATTCTTATTGGGACAACCTTATGGTTGACAGTACTAACAGATCATTCAAAAATAACATCAAATCCAAGTTCAGCCCCCAGATTGCTAAAGAACTGACTAATCCTAAAAGTAAAAATATAGAAAATTCATCCTATGTTTCTTCTCTTTCTTCTCCCATTCCAGCTAAAACAGCCAAAGAGATTAACAAAATATTGAAATATTTCAAAAAAATCATATGCTCAAGTTTTGGCTAACTCTTCTAACTCTTCCAACATAGCCAGAAAGACTTTAAAAATTAAGAAGGCCTTCTTTAGTCTCTAGAACAAAAAAATCAAAATAGTCTAGAAAATCATTAATGGAAATGAAAAACCAAAACCAAAAATTAAAATGACAACCAAGGGACCATCACAAAAACAGGTTATCATTCTTATGAACATCAATAGCACTAATAGTTTTATTAAGAATTCAAGCACTCATGTTATTAACATTAATAGGGCTCTTAAGAATATCAAATCAAATATTATGGTAGACTCCATTCATGTAAACAATAAGAGTATAGTCATTACAACTAACAATATTACTAGTCCTTCAGATCTTCAGACAATAGAAAAATATGTTAAGAGCACAGTATGCATTGAAGCTGAACATATGAAATCTCTAAGATTACCACAGTCTAAATTGTATCTGAAAATCATAGGCATTCCATACTTATCTGAACACACTAACTCTTATATCATCTCCAACAATGTCAAAAAAATTTTGAAGAGTAACTATATTTTTAACAATGTTTTTTTGGCATTAAAACCCAGAATCATCAAAGTGTCCCCCAAATCAGACATGTTAATCATTTGGATCAACATCTGGAATACTCAAAGTGGATCCAAGGCCAAGTGCCTCATTAATAGAAGATTCAATGTAGGAAGCTTCATCGCAACAATTCAAAGTGCTAACATGAACCCAGATATACCACAGTGTAAAAACTGTTGGAAATGGGGCCACTCTGTAAGCATCTGTAGAATCTAAGGTGCTAAATATGTAAAGTATAATAGTTCTTATCAAACTATTCACTACTGTGAATTTGTATGGTGTTGTAAGACTAATAACAAGACTAACCCACCTAGGTTGGAGACAAAAAAGGGCAAACCATACCTACACATCTTTAAGTGTTTAGACTATAAAGGAGAACACCAAGTGGACTTAACTGACTGCTTTTTCTGGAAATACCATTTCAACAAGAAGTGGCACTCAAAAGAATATGCAAAACTTCAAGAAATTTGAAAAGAATCAATTTGTTCAGTTGTGAATAGTAAAAAATATGATTTTCAAAGACATTAAGTTATTTTCACAGAATGTTCAAAAAAATTCCTTAATCATCAAAACCATTCTTGAAGTCAAATCCAATTTCGACATCATTTTCATCTAAGAACTATCTTGGGCTACAATTCATTCTATTCCTAGCTCTACAAATTACAAAGGAGATGTTATGGTTGGTGTAGTAAATCATCCTAATTGGCTAACATTTGCTAGGACCTCTGTTAACAAAGATAAATGCTATAAAGTGGCCATTTATATCAATATCAAACTATTTTCTTTCCATCTTTCACTTTGTAAGGATATAATTAACCATAGGGATATTCTTTTAGTCTTGTTCTTCAACAAAATGATATGTTCTGGTTGATGAATGTTTACTCTGACTTCTCACACTCTGCTTTAAAGTATCTCAAGAATACTGAAGTAAATATTCAAAATCTTCTTATTATGGCTGGCAATTTTAATATTCAAGATAGGTTATTGGATCCTTCCTTTCCTTATCATTTATCCATTAGCAATGATCTTCTTATTATTGCTAATTCTTTTAACTTAAACTTGTTAATTTCCATTAACCAAGTTCTAACCAGATACTCTGACAATGCAAATGACTCAAACTTAATTATCAATCTCATGTTTCTTCAATGTGGTTCATCTAAACTAGACAATCACTCAATTTATCCTGATTGGTGTCCTACTTCTGGTCACATGCCTCTAACCATTATGATCCCTATTGTTGAGAAAAATGTCAACTCAAGAAAGAGATCAATTATCAAAGATAGCAAAGAGAAAGAACAGTTCATTAAAGATATAATTACATCCATCAGAAACCTTGACATGTCAAACTTGTCAGATATACCCCACTTGGAAAATACCATTGATAATTTTGCTAATATCATAGACAAAGTATGGGTGAAGAACTCAAAGATAATCAATGTCACAAAGCATTCAAAGAGTTGGTGAGACGAAAAATGCAACAAAGACTTAGAAAAATACAGAAGATTGAAAAGTCTTGATAATTGGAAGTCCTTCCATAGTACTATCAAGAATATGAAATGATCATTCTTTGACCTCAAAATCTAGGAAATAGCAAATAAAAAACAAGGTCTATGGGAGCTCATAAACTGGGTCAATAAACACAAGTTACCAGCCATTGAGATAATCAAGTACAATAATCAACCATGCCTAGAGTTAAATGATCTTTGGCAAGCATTACATTTGTCTTTTAATACAGCTTAGTTCTATTACATAGATGAAAATATTTTAAATGAAATTGGATCATTCACGACATTATCCTGGAAACAGTTCTCAGAAGAAGAGTTCACTAGCACAATAGTCAAATGCAATAATTCGTTGGCTCCTGGCCCTGACAAACTGTCATAGAGATACCTCAAATGCATTTTCAAGGACAAGTTGTGCTTAAGAAATATTATCAAAATTGCAAACATGTGTATTGAAGTTGGGTATTGATCTACTCATTTCAAAACTTCAACAACTATCATTATCCTGAAACCCAACAAAGTGTTGTACAATATACCCAAGTCCTTTAGACCTATTGTTCTATTAAACACACTAGGTAGATTGATTGAAAAAGTCATTGGTAATAGGCTCCAATTTCACATTATATCTAACAACTTCATCCACCAAAGCCAACTAAGAGATCTCAAGTTCAAGTCTACTATGGATGCCAGTATAGCACTAACCCACTTCATTCATATGGGGTGGGTAAAAAAACCTTTCAACCAGCACTCTTTCTTTTGACATCACTCAACCACTGTCTACTCACTTTCATCCTCAGGAAAGCAAGGTTTGATTCTCATGTTGTCAACTTCTTTTCAAATTATTTGATAAACAGAAAAACCCAATATTTTTGGAACAATTTTACTTCTTTATTCTTTAACATTAATGTGGAAATGAGCCAAGGTTCAGCCCTCTCACCCATTCTCTCAGCTCTTTATCTTATGTCTTTTCTTCATATCTTAGAAAATTGTTTAAAAAACCTCAATTTACAGATTTCTATTTTATCTTTCATCAATGGACTCCTTGTTGCTCAGAGTAAATCTCTTCAGCTTTCAAATTCTTGTCTTTTTTGTAGCTACAATGTTGCTTTTAATCTTCTTTTGTAATTTGGTCTTCTAGTAGAACATTCAAAGACTGAAATTTTTTACTTTACAAGGTCACAGGGTACCTTCAACCCCCCTCCTCTAGATATTTCATCTATTGGAGGTCCAATTTTATACCCCAAAGATTCCTGAAGATATCTAGAATTTATTTTTGACAGAAAACTTTCATTTCACAAACACATTGACTTTTACTCCAACAAAGCAATCTCTACTGTCAAATACATGAAGATTCTTGGTAATTCAACAAGAGGATTAAACCCCTATCAGAAATGCCTTCTCTATAGAAGCTGTGCCATACTAATTGCTCTCTACAGGTTCCAACTTTGGTATTATCATAGAGCTCTATTATTGTACCCACTAAAAATGCTAGGAAAATTGCAAAGAAGAGTGGCCATATAGATACTAGAGGCATTCAAAACTTCCCCCTCATTCAGCATTGAAGCTATTGCTAGATTAATACCTATGAATCTTCACTTACAAAAACTCAGTGGAAGATTGCAACTTTGTATGTACTCTCTTCTATCAAATTACATCCTTTGCTCTCTTATAGAGGCAAAACCAAATCTACCATCTATACAACATGCTTTGTCACTTAACTCTTTAATAAGGTGACAATATGAACATATTAAAGGTCACATAGTTGATATAAATGACCAATATAATGAAGTTTTCCCCTCTTTTGACCTTCTAAATCCAGAATTTTCTCCTAGTCATAGAATTATTGACATTTTTATAGTTGTTTTACTTTTCATTTATTTAGCAAGCACAGTAACCAATATCTCAAGTCATGTATTCAACAACTTGATAATTTGGCTCTTGAATCTTCAAGTACTCCATCTAATGTACTTATTATCACAGACACTAGTGTCAAGAACAATGTCACTACCTTTATTTCACACATTCATATTTATAACAAACCAGTCATTAAAATACTTCATCATGTTGTGAACATCACAAGTACTGAGGCTAAGCTATTTGCCATTGGATGTGGTATCAATCAAGCCATCAACTGTAATAATATTTCAAAGATTATTGTCATCACTGATTCAATCCACACTGCAAGAAAGATATTTGATCTGATTTCTCACCCATTCTAAAAACATTCAACAGCTATTTTTAACAAACTTCAAGTATTTTTCTCTTACTATCAGGAAAACTCAATTGAATTCTGGGAGTGTTCTAGTCAATGTAAATTGTCTCTTCACAAAGCTATAGATGTTGAAATGAAATCTTTCAATCCCACTCTGCTATTTCCCAGCAAATCATCTTGGGACTTTAGCAAGAAGAACAAATGTGACAATCTTGTTAATAGGTGGAAAATGACTTTCCAAGCATTGGATATGAAGGGTAAACATTTCCTCAATCTTGTTAACAATAATGACAACATTATAAAGCTGTCACATATCAAAGGCAGTTCATGGCTCAAGTACTTTGGCCATTCTAACTCATTATGCACAAGAGTATCAAGAGCAATAATTAATCATACTCTGACTAGTGAATACAAACTTAGATTTTTCTCTAGGGAAGATTTTAGCTGCCCTTGCAAGCAATATCCTATTGAAACAAGACATCACATCTTACACAAGTACAAAAGATTTAATAAGTACTGGAATCCAAGAAGAAACTCTATTGGTCACTTTATTATGTTTCTTGAATTAAATCCTAATGTGTTTGCTTTTCCAAAGCCCATTACTTGATCAGCTTAGAATAGATTTCTTTGCTAGTTAGTATTAGGTATTTTCTTTTTTTGTTTTTTTTTTCTTTCTTTTCTTTCTCTTATGTAGGTTTGGTTGTCATATAAGTAGTTACAATGTAGCTACCATAGTCTGCCTTCACACTTTATATAATAAATTGTTGATTTTAAAAAAAAATCATTATCTTCTTATACTAAACCTCTAAAACACTATTAAGTTCAAGTATCATAACCAGTGAGTAGCTTATTTGTGATATATACTATCTAAAACATCTCTAATATATCAGTAATTTATAAGATAAAACAAAGTCAAGGCTTAAATCTAAGAGTATCAAATCATTATCTAGAAACAACTTGGTTTCTATTCCAATATCTTCTAACAATATTAACTAATATAGACTACTTGTTAGAAACAGACCAACCACTGAACCAGTTACACTAAAAGTGCACAATGTCAAGCTTAGCTTTAACATCTGGCTGGTACTATATATGCACTTCATACTGTACTCCTGATAGTATCCCTCCTTCAAGGCATGTGGTTCCCACATAGAAGTTATATAAATAGCTACACCCAAGAGTATTACTATGTGTCATGGTCTCAGAGCCTTGACAGTCTTATGGGGTTTCTAAAGGACCCAGTAAACTCTGCTTTACAGAGCATCCAGTCTAATGGAGATGTGCAGCTAAGCAACTGGTACCATACCTAGTGACACTCCTGGCCATGTCATGCTTCCATGCTAATGGCTATCCATTTAAAGAGAATGGTTTTACTAGGAGTTGAACCACCAACTGCTTGAAAGCTTGACATTATGTTAGGAACAGACCAGCTACTAAACCAGTTATACTAAAAGTGCATAATATCAAGCTTAGCTTTGATATCTGGCTGGTGCTATATATGCACTTCATACTATACTCCTGACACTACTATCAAATACTATCTTCTTAATTAAGAATATCCTTCAAAGTACCTAGCAAAAATACTTAAACAGAATAACTGAAAGGACTATCTAACAAGTTTTTGCAGATATATAAAAAACTCTTTTTAAATTAATAGTATGCCTATCTTATTCTCTATCTTTCTGTTACTAACCATTAAGATAATTCAACTTAATCTATTTACTACAACACAAAGTATAGATGATCTTCTACTATGCATTATAGCTTATTTCTAATCTCATCTCAGTATTGAGATAATGTTCAATTCAGATCTTGTTCAAGACCAGAACATTTAAATCTTAAATATAACCTACCAAAATAACCTAACTATCACTATTATAAACTTATATGATAATCACAAATAATATAATGAATGTACTATTACTCTCCATTATACTATTTTTTGTTCCATAACCAGCTAACAATTATCATGAATAACTAGAATATATACTACCATCTATAGTCCTCCTCTCTAAATATTAACTCCAGTATGAAAACAGATTATATGGTAAACTAGCTCATAACCTATAACTACCTACTCATAAACACCCTTAGCTAACATACTTATATTCTCCATACTTTATAAGAAATTCTTCTAATTCTCAGCCTTATCTTTACAAATATTCCAGTTACTTAATATGCAATCCTATCCAATTGGTCAATCAAACCAAAGTTTGTTTTTGACTCTAACTATTTAGTCATATAGTAGTATCTATTTAATAATATGGTCCTTATTAGTAACTGCTGTGAAAATAGGTATAATATGAAGGATACTGACAAAAATATATGGTTTACAGCTTTTGTAAAAAATCCAGAATATCTTTAAGAGCCTCTAAATATGCTAATAGACACTAATAATTCTATTTTTACTACTGATTTTGAAAATATAGTATCAGCCTTCTTAACAGTAATAATATATACTAATAAACAAGTAGCAGAGAAATGCAACTCTAGTCTAACAGCCAAACTATAATGAAATAAGACTCTCACTGAAATAGCTGCTTATACACAATAACTTTGGAAACTCTAATGTGAATATCTTAAAACACATAGTTTCTGAAACTTAGATCTGGACAGAGGTATAAAATAGACATACAATCTTTTCAAGAAATAAGTCTAATATACAAAGAAAATATAAGCTAACAAACCCCTAGAAAAAGTAGTAGAAAATAAGGTGTGAAATATTTACTAATGAATAAAAGAATATAGAAACTATCCTATTCTAGCAATATCAAGAGAACTAGAATAGTCTCTTACTATTATACACAAAGAAAAGTGCAAAACCCTTAGAGCAACCTTTTATCAAGAATTTCATCTTCTTTCTATTCCTATTAAAGCTGACCTATTATATAGACAGAATAACAAAATTCCCTTCAGAAAGTCACTTATATAGAGATTTAGAAAGCACTTTCCTCATCAAGCTTGAATATAGCTGCTAGTGCTAACTAGATTAACTATGCCATACTCAAACATATCCAAATAGGCCTAGTCATATATAGAAAATGAGATAACCATGCTCATCTATTAGTGCCTTGTTAATAGATACCATTCTCTACAATGGTAAAAAGCAATTGTAATAGTACTTAAGAAGCCTAATAAATTTAATTATATCTAATCTAGAGCATACTGTCTCATTATACTTCTTAAGTACATAGACAAGCTACTTGAGAAAGTAGTAACCTGCAGACTAACTTATCTTATAAGTTAGTACAACCTTATCTCAGATTTCCAATTTGGAGATAAAGCTTACTATTCTCATCTTTGTACATGATGTTCATAACTTATAGAACCATAGTCTAGTTATCTTTATACTAACTTTTAATATCAAAGGTTATTTTGACTGTCAACTATAAACATCTTCTCAATAAGATGAAAAAATACTATATTTCTCTTGAACTAGTAAAGTAGATAACAAACTTCCTCTCTGACTAAGAGGTAGCAATATATCTTGATAGTATCTGAGGAGAAATAAAAATAGCATTCTATAAGAATCTCCTGTTTCCTCTATTCTTGTCTCTTTTTACTCAGTAGGCCTACTTGATATTTTTGAAATACCAACCAATTCTATTGAGATTTCAGAAAACCATCTCTATAAATATTCTACTCATATCTCTATTCTTATATATATAGATGATGGGAAGCTAACTATCTTCTCTCTTTCATGAGATACTAATAACTATATACTTACCAAGATCTATTAATTGGTAGACCAATAGTTATACTTAGCTAGACTCTCCTCTGATAAGGATAAAAAAAACTAATATACTATACTCAGAGAAAAAGAGACAAAACATTACTTCACATCAATTTTATCAACTGCAATAGTACTACCTTTACAATATTAGTAAGCTCAACAATCTGCTGGCTAGGAGTTCACTTTAATCACAAACTTTTTAACAACCATTATGTTATCAAAATGGCAGTAAAGGCTGAGAATACTATTATATACATCTTAATGCTAACAAATACTATTCAGAGCCTATCATACTATTATCTCTATCTTCTTTATTATACATACATTCTCTCTATTATTATCTATACTAATACTACTTAGTAGACAGGCAAACAGAAACATATTCAAATACTAAATAAAGTCCAAAATAAAGTACTCTACCTAATATGTGCAGCCTTTTATACTACTCTTACTTATACATTAGAACTAGAAGTATCTATTTTTTCTCTCTCAACCTATATCTAGACTTTCTTATAAGATATACTACTATTTATTTTAACAAACTTAGTACTAATAATTCTATTCTCCAATGACTATCTGACAACTGACATGATAGACAAAACTCATGATAGACAAAACTTCTTAAATTCTTCTCTTCTTACTAAATATAACTATAGGTCCAAACCAATATAACTACAAAAAACAGCTATATTTACCTCTCTATCCTATAAATGAATCTTTTCTTTTCTCTCTATAGTAAAAAACACAGCTAGACTATGAAAAACACATTATAATTCACCAATCTACTACTAATAAAGACAAAGTAGTGGCTTGCCATAATAGATTTGTCAACCAAGTATAATACCACCCAAAAACACTAATTAACTTCACTAGATCAGATTAGTAGCAGTAGCGTATTACCAGAAAAGAGAAGTCTTCTATCAAAAACTTGACCTTAGAAACTTAGCTGAAATCTATGATACAAAGCTTGCAGGACTTGTAACTGGTCTATTAGAATCTATCTTCTTTATAAACTATGATCCTGAAGTTTACTATATTCAATTATATACTAACAATATCTTAGTTATATTCATAGTCTCTAATTTCAAGCCTTGATAAGACCAGCTTATAGCATATATTTTCTACCAAAAGACTCTCAGATAGCTTGACTCCTTACTACACTACCACCTCTCTATTTTCTAGTCTTTTGGCTATATTAAAATTAGAAGAAATTAAAAGGCTGATAAACTAGTCAAAGAAGCTATAAAACTCTAGAGCTAATTTAATACTACAACAACTTTAGCAAGCTATCAAGTATATAAATATATTCTTACCAAATAGAAATAGATATGAAGAAATTAATTTCAAAATAGATAATATACTCTTACAAACTATATCCTTCTATCTCTTTAACCTACTTTCTATTTTAAAGTCTTGTACAACCAAAAAGAAATCTTTGGCCACCTTATTCAATACAGAACAGATCACAACTACTTTAAAGACTACTACTGAACTACAATTCCCTCAGAAAGTATATCTTGCCCTTGTGAGAGAAAATACAAACATATGAGTATATTATCCACACATACTTCTAATATAAAAACTACTATCAAATTTTCTGCAATATCTCAAGTACTATATATATACTAGATATTCTTGGGACAAAATAAGATATAGCCATCCTAAGCAAATTTCTTAAGAGGTCAGATATATTCACCAAGAATAGAACAGGTTTATTTAGATGGAAGCCATCCATTATTGAAGACCCTTTAGCTACTAAAAATGATATAAAAGACCCTAAGGATAACTAAGAATAACCTTGGAACTAACATATTACACCAAGTCACAACTATTACTTTTTCACCATATCTTTATACTCTCTCTAATATTTTTCTTCTAGTTTATGTCTATTATTTACTACTATTAGCCTGTACTCATTCTCATAGTTAACATTATTAATCTGATCTGCTCTAACATTTCTCTCAACTAAATACTTCTACATCTTATCTCTGAACTATTATTTGATTTGATTTTATCTTATAAATGTAAATACTACTTTGCTAAAGAGATATAATTACTTGGAACACTCACTATATCCTAGTATTAGTTTGCTTGTTACAGTATAGAAAATAGAAATAAATAACAACAATATCTGATTATATATACAATAATATTACAAAATCCTATAGTTTGAAAGAACAGGATTTATTATTGACCAGATTCAGATTAAGGAGTAAGACATGATCTTACATTAAAAAAATATCTTAAACACATACCATAATATTAATTAAGTCATATTGTCTTACAAAGATATATGTTAGAGATATAGAAGATATATCTAGTACACACTACTCCCCTAATATACTACTACTAAGCAATCATAACAAATGCCTGCTAGTATAGAGCTCAAGAGAATTACTAATACAAGTAAACTCAAACCAGCCTAGCCCAGCAATATACATACTACTCTTCCAACACTGTCTATAAAGCCTACTTTTTTTACTATTTCTAAGACTTAAAGATCCAGAAGCTGGATATTAGACATAAACAGGTGTAATTCTGACATAACTAATAAAGATACCAGGAAACAAGGATACATCAGATCCAACTCTAACATGTTTGACAGCTCTCTCACCACAACTATCTTATACAACCAAATACACTCCTTCTACACTCAGAACAACCTGTAAAAAAGCCTTGAGCATATAGAAATATGTAATATCTTAAGAGCAAAAATTGTGGAGCACTTACAAAATTTTCTCACAATAACCAAGAAATTGTTCATACTAATAGGCAAAAACTTTGCTATAGACAATTACATTCTAGTTTTTGCAGCTAACTTATATAAGACCATAACAGGCTAATAGAACACCATCTCTACATACCAAGACTTTCTAGTCTCAAAGGCCCTAAAGTTCCTCACTAAGGGTTTAGTCAATTGGTAAAGCATAAGGATGCAAACTAGTATCTACACTATATATATCTAAAGACCATGAGTACTACATGTGGTGACAATGTTATAGAGCATGAGGTAGTAATGAGGAAAACATAAGAGAACAGTGCCTACTACATGAGGCACTAACTGAGACAACCTATGGTACAGCCAATTGTTGTATCATATCCTAAACCCTACAAGACACAATGAAGACATGTATAGACCATAAGAAGGTAATTGTAACAATACCTCCTTTTTTAAAATTTATGTTCCATGAACTAGTCTAATAATACTAAATCTTCTACTACATATAATGTAACCAACTTCTTTGTAGGTCCAATGATTACTTCCCCTTTTAATGTGAATGCAATGAAATAGAGCTCATGAGGTGGCCCTCTTATATATATCTCTATAGGAAAACCTTTTTATGTGGTATTAGTATTGTATTTCTTTCCTAGAAATACCATGGCTATTTCTTTCCTAGAAATACCATGGCTATTTCTTTCCTAGAAATACCATGGCTATTTCTTTCCTAGAAATACCATGGCTATTTCTTTCTAATATTGTTCATCAAGTTCTCCTTGTAGTTTTAAGGATTTATAATGGGGTGGTGGATAGAACAATGTGGTCATAATCAGTGCTTGCATATACTTCATGTATTTCTCAAAATTATCAATCTCTTCTTGAATAAATATTAGTTCTGGGGTTTTGAGTCTGGATGAATTGACTTGGTAAGATTTGTCAAGTAAGACTTCTTCATCTTGTATTTGCTATTTCCCTTTAGAGTCTTGATCTTTTATGATTATGTCCTCTTGTTTGTATGCATCTTGAATTTCTTTGATATATCCTTCCATATAGTTGTTCTCTTTTCCTTTGTGATTGTCTAGTTCATCTGCTAGCAGCTTTTGAATATGATATGCCTTGTTCTTGATATTGCTTTGGATGATGTTTCATAGGTCTTCAGAAATACAGAAAATATCTCCTGCTGTTTGAGTTCTGTAATCATTACTTGCTTGTAATATTGTGTTTTCAATTTCCACAACTTGAGTGTTAGCTTCTTCTGCCAGCTTGACTATGTTTTGCAATTGCATTTGTACTTCCAGCATTCTTTTGATCCTCATATAATTTTATGATATTTCTTCACCCAATCTTTCTTATCTCTTGTAACTGTCTTCATCAAATCCATGCTGTTGAGTGTTCAGGAAATGTATGAGTTAGGGGAGGTCAGGGCAGTGGTGAATTAAGAAGTCAAGGTTGTAGAATTTTGTTGAGCCATTGGTGTTTCAATGTTGTTGTTCTTTAAAAACTGTCAATTTGGGATTTTACCTCTCTCTTTTATAAGTTTTGACTTGAAATCTTCCTCCAATAGTCTTTAATGACCTCTTTTGCATAAGGCAACCCTGTTTTAGGAATCCATTGGTCATGTTCATCTCCATAGCCCTTCCAATGTACCAAAAATTGTGTTCTCCATCCTTATTTTCTATACTTCCTGACTTCTTCTACTTTGTATTCCTCTTCTTTATTGATAATCATTGGTGGTGGTGCTGGATCCATATGTTGTCTTTGGAATTGAGGTTCTTTACAACATGTCAACAAGTTCTCATTGAACACATTATGAATCATCCATCCTTCTAGAAGTTCCAGTTGAAATGCTCCTTGACCAATGTTCTTTGAGATCCTAAAGGGTCTATATCTTTTCTGGTCCAACTTCTTTGAGGGTCAGTTTGAGTGGATGTTTTTAGCTTCCAACCACATGTTGTCTCCTTCTTTCAGTCCTTGTGGATTTTCTCTTTTCTTATCAAATTGCTTCTTTATGGTGTCTTGTGCTAATTTTATTGACTTTGTTGCTTTTTTCCAACTTTTTTGTAATCTTGTAAGAAATTCTTCCAATTTTGGAAATTTTATTTGTACTGTTAAGTTGCCCTTCCATGGATGTCATCCAAAATTAAGCACAAATGGTGTTTGTTCTATCACCACATGCTTCTTATCATTGAATTGAAATTCTGCAGTTACAATCCATTCTGTCCAGTTATCCTATTGATAATTGACATAATATCTTAGGAACATTCTGATTTCTTAATTAATTCTTTCTGTTTTTTTCTCAGTTTGAGAGTGGTATGCCATTGATAATGTTTTCTTGGTTTCTAATACCTTTGTTAATTCTTCCATAAACCTAGACACAAACTGAGGTCCTCTATCACTAAGAATTTTCCTTGGTACTCCATGTAGTTTCCATATTTCATCCTGATATATCTTTGCAATTTCTTCTGAAGATATATTTGTTGTTGTGGCCTTCAATCAAATTATCTTTGTAAACCTGTTAACAATAACCACAATAGTGTCTTTTCCATTCAATTTTAATAGTGGTCCCACAATGTCTATGCTGATCTCTTGTCATGGTCCTTGTAGTATTTCAAGTAGATGTAGCTCTCCTGCTTTCTTCATGTGTTAGACTTTGTTTTGTTGACATTTTATATATCCTTGAATATATCTTTTGACATCTTATTTGATTCCTGGCCACCAATAATTTTGTTTGATTCATTCCAGCATCCTTTTCTGTCCTGGATGTCTAATATTGATATAGTCATGATTTTCTTATTTTTAGGAATGTAAATCCTTTTATCTACATAAACAATTCCATTATCTTCCTAAGTCTGACCATCTTCTTTCTGTAATTCCTTGATCACTTCATTTTCTCTTGTACCATTTTGTTATATTTCTTTTAATAGAGTGGTTTCTTCTACCACTTTGTTTCTTTTCAGCATTATGACCTTTGATATGCTTGTATCTCTATTAATCTTTATTGTTTTGGGATATACTATATATTATTAGAAACCATTTGATGAGCACTTTCTAACACAAGCCTCTGCTGTTGTTTGCATTTTCCATAATTCTTCCTTCAACATCTGTATGTCTTTATTATTGTCTCAAGTATCCACTTGATCTTTTTTTGATAAAATATCTGTCTTTATATTTATCTTTCTTAGAATGTGTTGAAGTTTGAAGTCAAAATCCTGTAGCTGGCTTGTTGTCCATTGAGTTTGTGAGGTTCTCTGAAATACTTCAAGTTTTCATGGTCTATTCAAACTTCAAATTTTTCTGTTGTGTCTAGCAAATATTATCTCCATTTTGTGAATGCTTCTACTATTGCCAATAGCTCTTTATTATAAATTTCATAGTTTATTTCCACTGGTTGCATCATTCTTGATAAAAATGCAATAGGTTTTCATTTTCCTTCTTTTTCTTGTAAGAGAACTCCTCCTATTGCATGTCCTAAAGCATTGGTTTCTACCCTGAATTTATCTTTCCTCTTTGGAAGGGAAAGTACCCAATTGACTTGTAATCTTGCTCTCAAATGCTTGCTAATACTCTTCTGTCCATTTCCATTCTCTTCTTTCTTTTAATTCATTAAGAGGTCTTGCCACATGGCTGAAGTTCTTGATGAATCTTCTGTAAAAATTTGCAAATCCCAAAAAACTTTCCATCTTCTTGACTTTGGTAGGTGTACTCCATTCTTTGACTGCTTTGATCTTGTCATTTTCCATCTGAACTTGTTCTTAACCTACAACTACCCCTAATATTGGAATTTCTTCCATATCAAAATCACATTTTGATCTCTTGAAGCATAGGTTATGCTTTTCTGCTATCTTCAAGAATTGTATCATTCTTTCTTCTAGTTCCTCCTTTGTTTTTGCCAGTATCATGAAGTTGTCTATATAATTTGCTAGTACCCCTTTATGGAGTAACTCCCAGAAGATACTATTTATCATCCTTTGAAACATTCTTAGCAAATTGCAAAGTCAAAAATACATGACTTGTAGTTCAAACAATTCTTTGTTTGTTAGTAATGCTGCTTTCTACTCATCTCCTTCTTTAATTTGTACATTATTATATTCCCAAATAAGATCCAATTTGTTAAAGTACTTGGCTTCCTTCAACTTATCAATGATTTCTCCTATCAATAGTAATAGCATCTTGTCTTTGATTATGACCTGGTTAAGTTTTTGATAGTCTTGAACCAAACATAATGACCCATCTTTTTTTGGAATATAGAAGCATAGCACTACATATCTTGATTTCAATTCTACTATAAGTCTAGTCTTTAACTGTTTATCCAACCATTGGTTTAAAGCCTCTTCTTTCTTTATAGTCATTGCATAGGCTTGAATGTTAAGTTCCTTGGGTGCCTCTTCTGTTAAATTTATTTTGTAGTCCTATTCTCTCCTTTCCAGCAACTTTTCAAATTTCTTTTTATTGAATAGATATGTGAATGGTTGAATATATTCTGGTAAGTCTTCTGGGTTTGTTAGATCTGGCTCCTTTTCTATGTCTAATTTGTTCTTGTCTGATGTTTCCATTGCCTATGTTCTCTGTGTTTTAAACTTGATGTCTTGGTACTTCATTCTACATGAACCTGGATATCTTGTGAACTCGATCTTGCCATCTTTCCAATTTACTTCTGGATTGTGTTTAACCAACCAATTATGTTCTAAGAACATGTCTATACCATTGAGATCCATTACTGCTGCTTCATGGTGTTCCTTATATCCATTAATTTCAACCTTTAGTGACACTATCCTTGTTACTTCTCTATTCTTTGTTCTGTCTATATTATAGACTTCAAATGAAAAGTTTATTAGTTTTGTTTGAATTCTCTTGTCCTTGACTAATTACTTGTCTATTTCAATGTGAGTATATTCTGAATCTACAAGTGCCTTGACCTTCAATTGTTTTCTGTTCTTTGTTTTGATATTTGCTTACACATTTAATTCCTTCTTAATATTGTTCCTTTGATGAGGAGTAATATATTAATTCTGGGAATTAGATACATAGATCCCTTATACTGTGCCTACTTAGGATCTTTGCCAAAATCCTTCTCTTTATCTTCATTATCTGATTCTTCTTTAATACTTCTTGTCTTCATTAGCTGTTTCTCTTTGTAATATTTTGCAATATGACCTACTCTTTCACATTTAAATCATTTCCTTGGGTTTTTTCTTTTTTCTTTCAACATTCCTTGGCCATATATCTATATTTGTTATGATTGAAACACTTGGGTCTTCCTTCTTTGTTGTAGTTCTCCTTGGTCTTGCTAATATTCATAGGCATTTTTTGTTCTCCATATATCATTCCTATACTTGTTCTATAATCATGTCATCCTTCTGTTGATTCATAACCTTATTCCACTGAGATGATTGCCACCTTCCATTCCTTTAAAGTCTCAGGTGCTACTATGGGTGGATAACCTAATATAGTCTTAATAATGTCTGCTCTGACATTTTTCTTGAGTAAGAATATTACATATAATTTGTCCATGTTTGCCTTCATTTCTAGTGCTTTAAATTTTATCATGAAGTCAGCTGTATTCTTCCTTTCTTGTTTAAACATTTCAATCTTCCATTTGGCATCTGCTGCTTTTGTTTTGTTACTGAATGTTGTCTTGATTTTTCACAAAAAATCATCCCAATCCTGAGTTTCTGTTTCTCTGTTCAACTTATTGAGCTTCTTCTGGGCATAAATATCTGCTACACCTTCTCTAAGGTATACAAAAATAGCTGTAATCCTATCATTGGTCTCTATGATCCTATTACTCTTGAGAAACAATCATATCTCTCTCCACCAGTCTTCAAATTTTGTCCTGTCCCTGTTGAACCATTCTGGATCCAGGACCATGCTCCTAGACACTCCAATCTGTCCATTGTTCTCTTGTACTAGTACTGGTACTGTTGACATTTCTATGTCTGTTTGTTCATTTGTGCTTTCTAAAGCTTCATCTGTGATCTGCAATAATTCTAATCTTTCTGATAATGCCTCCATGTTATTTCTTCTATAAGAACTTATCTTGTTTGTAGACTACACTACACATGTTTCATTCTTTGTCTGACAGTAGTTCTATCTAATTGTTCTATAAACTAACCACTATATACTCTCTTCTTTTGCAAGATAAGCTGTTGACACTTTACCAAATGTTATAACCTTTAAGCTAGGCTCAGATTGCAACTTAGGCAAAGACTTGAGATAGGAGTAAGGGTTTAGTTAATTGGTAAAGCATAAGGATACAAACTAGTATCTACACTATATATACCTAAAGACTATGAGTACTACATATGGTAACAACATTATGGAGTATGAGGTAGTAATAAGGAAAACATAAGGGAACAGTGCCTACTACACGAGGCACTAACTGAGACAACCTATGGCACAGCTGATTGTTATGTTATACCCTAAACTCTACAAAACATGATAAAAACATGTATAGACTATAAGAAGGTAATTATAACAACATAAGCTAAAGCTAGAGATCATTCTAACCATATCTTCCACATTCTTGGATAATCCACAACTTGTTATGAGCTTGGCTCAGGTTGCAACTTAGGTAAGGGTTTGAGTAACAATAGAGAATAAGTTAATTAGTAAACAATAAGGAGAGAAATAAGAAAACCTCTACTGCTACATAAGGTGCTAACTGAGCATACATATGAAAATAACAAGATATAGTAAATAATGAGTCAAAAATGAAACAAACCCCAGCATATGTCCAGCATGATACAAACTCCTATTAAATATGAGGTAGTTGATCATATAATCATAACACAACTAACTATTTGAACTTCTGAGAGACCTCCTCAGATCTCAGATAACAAGGTGTGAGCTGTATCTGATCAAGATGAAAAAATATAATATTCCCCTTAAATTAGTAAATTAAGCAGCAAATTCTCTCTCCAACTGAGAGATAGCAATATACCTCAATGATAACTGAGAAAAAATAAAACTAATCAAGAATAAAATTTCAAAAAGATTTCTTATCTTTCTTATGCTTATCTCCTTTTACTTAGGTTTATTTAATATTTTCAAAACACTAGCTGACCCCATCAAAATTCTAGAAAACTATACTTGTAACCACCCTATTGTTAAAGTATGAGTGTTACTTGTTATCTTCATCTAGTCATCATATCTTTTTTTATTTATTCCATATCTCTTTTATTTTTATCTATAGTCTCCATAGTTATATCTACTCACTTGTTCAATATATTTCTCCTTTCATTACCCTGCTCAAATATCTGGGATGTTGTAAAACAAAATCTTTTGAATAAGAGGAGTGAACTTACTCTCGATACTATAACAACTGAATTGTTGTCTGTTCATGACCATACTAAAAAAGAGTAACTTGTGGAGGAGTCTAAGAAAAAGCAGAAGTTGGAATAGTTAGCCTAAAGAATAAAGTCCACTTTTGAAGGAGAGAACTTAAATAGTGGAATTTCAGAAAAAAGAACAAAAGAAAAAGTAAGTCAAAGCCAAAGTTCCAGCCTACTGACTTAATATATAATATGTACAACAAGAAGTGACATTGGAGTCTTCAGTGTTTAAAGAGAGATAGTCCAAGACTACTAAGCATAACAATTCTACAAATATTACCATTGGTAATGTTTAGCCTTCTAGTGGTTAGGAGATTGGTCATATACTTATAGCAACTTTGAGTAAGTCTATTGAGAGTATTTTGTTAGACTATACTACTATCTCTCATATATTCTCTAATTACCATTTCTTTATATTGTTACATCCCATATTCTGACCTCATCTGTTCCAATCCATGGATAACTACTTATCTCTCATTCACACTCCCCAAACTCTTCCAGTACAGATTACATCTATCCATTCTATCTTAAGCATTCTCACTGGTCCAAGTTAACTGTATGAAACTCTATCTTCTAACATCCAAGGATCACTAGTAATCAGGATAACTTGCTTAGTAGTTATATTCTAGATAGCTACTTTAGATATACTAACTAGTATAGAATTTGGTATTTTATACTATAGTAGTCATCCTGAAAATCAGCTAAAACTAGTACCCCTCTTCTAGTATTAGCAATAACATACCTCACCATCTTTTAGTGGTTTTCTACCTACTAAGTTCCCAAATCCTAATCTAAAATATATGACCTCTGTAACTCATAGAGGCACAGCATATAAGCTGAAGCTGAAGGTCATTTTAATCTGCCTTCCATATTCTTAGATAACATATAACTTTCTAGTTTTGGACTTCTGGAATGCCCCTCCAGATCTCAGATAATGATATATAAACTATTATCAGGCATAGTTCATACTGGAGGTAAAGTCCACAGAGTTGGCTCAAAGATATGTAAACTTGTAAATGACCTTGGCTTCAGCTTATGTACTGTACCATCTAACTGCTATATGATTGCAACTTCAGGTGAAAGGAAGAAGTCTGAGATAAGAGTGAGTACTCATTGATGTATCACTATTAAACACCAGAGATCAAGTTCAATAAGAGTTATCTTTGTTGATTAT
>Ga0157364_1000408_pt1 | contig 28154 bp, 13 predicted proteins | sample AttsexASBM2_FD_111476 | JGI IMG/M metagenome (GOLD analysis project Ga0157364, IMG submission 111476) | Fungus gardens microbial communities from leaf cutter ant in Ribeirão Preto, State of São Paulo, Brazil - Atta sexdens ASBM2 | ecosystem: Host-associated > Fungi > Mycelium > Unclassified ... | reverse complement strand
GTGTGTGTGTGTGTGTGTGTGTGTGTGTGTGTGTGGGTGGTCTATTGTCCTAATCGAAAATACGTGAAATAGATGCAAGCAAATCACTATCGATTCTATAACATTGAATCGTGTGTATATCATAGGCCGAAATTGCCAGTTCTATTTAGGATGTATGCTTTGTCATTCAACCATCTTGTTCGCTGATATATTGTATGTTTTAAGCTCTATCGGAATATTAATAATCTTCGCCGTAATTGAGTTCCTTAATTCAGCGTCAGCACGCTGATATGCAACAATGGTCCCGAATCGTTTTTCTCCTCGCTGCCAAGTAGTTTCATCGGTACACCGCGAGCGGATTATTAATTGCTACCTTAGCGTTTTGATAAATTGTTGCAGTCGACTCTCGTTATCGCTCATTTGCGAGATAAGCACGTGGAGGACGGAGTGCGCGCTAAGCCCGACTGATTTTGATAATATTCTATAGCAACGTGTTCCTAGACAAGTTGCAACGATGAAAATGAGTAAATTCGTCAGTCACTTTGGCATCAAATATTCTCACAATAAAATGAGTAAAATTATATGTACAATTTAGTGTTGTATACATAAATGATAAAAGATAAAGCCAGTATTATATCTACATATTTACTATATATGATATATATGATTCCTTAAAAAAAAACCATTAAAAAACGGTCAAAAGAAATAAATGATTAATATAATAATTTTATTTGATGACCACTGTAATGGATTTGTTATGTCGGACGGAGAGAGAATCGGATAAATGGGACTTTGCCTCTGATGCTTTGCCCGAGGGCAGTGTGAATGTGTTAATTACGATTCGCAATAAAGTTATAAAAATCTTCTTTTATCAAACGAGTTTAACTTTTTCCCATGTCGATCATATTGTACTTTTTCTCTGTAAAATTTTATCGAAGACCATTATTGAAAATAGAATTGTTCATTTTCGCGATGCAATGACTTTTCGTTGGATTTATCACTGGGATCCTTCGTAATAACAGTGACTGAGAAGGGTGAGACAGAATGAAATATTTTCATATCATTTGCTGCTCGTGGTTAGGACATTCCGTAAACTTTGAAAGTACTCTTTCAATGGAATTAAATTCGTCACCGTTCGTAAGCCGTAAGAAGTCGCTTGATATTAAAATAGTGGCGATCTACTTCTTGGAAGATCCTCTTTTTTTTTCAAACTGAATAATGAAAATGTAAAAGCTTAATTTTGTGAATTCAAGACAGTACGAGGAAACAATTAATACGATCATTTTATGATACATCGAGTTTTCAGATTTTAAGGATGAAAGACAACTATGAGATCAGCAGAAATATTACAAAGAAAGAAATTGAAGAAACGGGAAAGGAAAAATTGGTAAGCATATTCTATTGAATTCCAAGAATATTTCTCTATAAGTACATAGAAAAAAATTGGCTCTGTCCCAAGATAGATACCTCTTTTTGCTAGCAAGCAGAGATTTATAAAAAGCGCCTGAAGCATCGTGTATATTTTCTCCTAAGAGGAAGTTTAAAATAATTTTATTCAGACAAAAAATGCGAGCACAGTGTAGCCAGTAACTTTCGTTGCTATGCCAAGTGATAAAACAGGTTGTTAAAACAGTGGAGATTTATTCAAGCATTTACGGTGGCTTGATAATATGAGTCATTTATTTTTAAAATTTAAGTATATGTAAGACAAAGTATATTTATAAAAAAAGAACTGTTTCAAAGTTAGTATATACTTAGTAGTATGTACAATATTATATTAATTTGCATTAATATCGTAATTTCATATTTAATCATAATTATCTAATATTTTTAGAAATTAGTTATTTTTGTTATATTGTTAATTAGAGCAATAACTCAACTTTATTTAATTATAACTTTTACAACAACAACGTTATAACTTTTATAATTATTAGTTTTTATTTATATTATTTATTGAAAATTAATTGTTTTATCAGTCGTTATTTAAAAGCTAGTCAAATAAAAAACTTCGATGTTAAGATTGATGTAAACTTTTATGTTAAGATTCACGCTGTATATTTTCGTTATAGTGCTACTCGTTACATCTTTGTTTCGTCAAAGTACCTTACCACTGTTTCGCGTATCCTTCGAAACAGATACATCGTTCTCGAGGAAGAACGTCATTTGGTTTTGTGAAAGCAAGCCTTCGAACGTGAATAATGTGAATACGTTTCCCTAGGGTGGAGGCAGGACGCTTTATTCCCGTCGATACGCATTTCCTTCCGTACGATAACGTGCACACATCTGATACTCCCGCAGCTCCATTCGTTCATTCCTTCTTTATTTTTACCGACTTGCATTTTCCGTGTGCCATGTAACGTTCCTTAACCGCGCGTCGGAAAGCGCATTATTTACGGTAATCCACTAGACGTATATGTGAGCATCGATCTCACAGCTTAATCTGCTTTGTCGTATAGGAACAAGTAACGATAAGTTACGGTCGAGCTTACAGCTCGAAGCTCACGTTTGAGTGTAACGTGATATTTAACTAACAATTTAATTCTTTGCCGTATGCGTTACAAACGGCGTCGGCCGATAAAACGCAAACGCACGCTACTACAGACAAATATTTGCACTGAAGTCTCTCGTTACTTTGGCGACGTAGTCTTCGTCGCGCTTCTATTCACCTCCTCTCATCTCCACCTTCTCCCTGTCATCCTTATGATCCGAGGGACTTTCCAAGTTTTCTAATTAGTATGGTGCCCTCGGGTAGAGACGAAGTCGGCCTCTCGACAGTTCAAAATAGAGAAAATAGGAATGGCACGCCTTTGAGTCCTACATAGGGAACTTCGGACGCGAGTCACCCCATCTCCTCGCGTCCTCCTTCTCTTTGCAGTCATGCAGAAGTCGTAAAGTTGCCTTCATCGGCTTCGAGATTTCTCTCGCGATCTCGTTTCTTCCCTTTATTATTCGTTCGGGCGGTCATTTAGCGTCGCGTCTAACTCCCCCAAAGTACAAAGTTCCAACCAATCAGGAGGAAAAGTTGCGGTCAAATCAAGAAGGATTATTTTGACGGCTTGATATTCGTGTATGCAATTAAAGTCAACAGGTCCTTCTGTCAGAAAATAATGAGATGCGGGATTTGAAGCTCCGGTTTGAAGAACGAAGTACGAAGGGGATTGAGAGAAGAGTCCGTCCGCATAACTCTGCACGAGATCTCCGTAAATTTAAGCAAATCTAAATATCAGGCATGCATTCGTCATTTTGTAATTTCCGCGACGATTCATTGATGTAAAAAACGAAAAAAAATCTCTGCGGAGATTTTTGATGTGAAAAACGAAAAAGGATCGATATACAGCTTATTTTAATCTATAATAGTTATCGCTCTTGATAGAAAAAAGAGACAAAAATAAATTCAAGGGATCTTTGTAATCTGCTGCATAGTGTTTTCTTTTTTTAGATTTTGTTATGACGATAAAATGCGCGGTTAATACACACATGACATGGAATTTGTTTTGTTTTTCAAATACAGTCCTCCAGTTCGATTTACATCGGCCCTGCCACAATATGTGCGTACTTTACATTAACCGATAAAAAGTTGGTGATTAATGGTTACTATGGAAAATAGTCGACGAGTTGCAGTTCGTTACACATGATTTTAAAGAGAAGTTTTTTTTATACAGAGAGAGGTAAATCTGGATTCAAGCGGATCGGTTTTACAAACATGTTTTCTAACGGTTTGCGCTGTGAAATTTTCTTTGTGAACATCGAAGCTATAATAAATTAACATGCCATGTGACAGCTGGCTAATGATATTCCTAATTTGATGTACGCAACTAGGAGTGATAAATGGCTAAAATCTTATTAACTAAGTTTTCATAATTAAATTATAAAATATTTTTAATTTATCAATATAAAAATTTACTTTTTAATTACTTGCAATGCAGCATAATCGCGTGGATTCGTATAAATTCGTATAAACTATCCCTAATTATTGCCTTTTTGAACACATAGTAGCAGAATTTTTTAAATGTATAATAAACATTCTTTTTTCATCATTGTTTAAAAACAAATTTAATATACACAAAATAAAAGCAACGAGTTAAAAATCTAATTATTTAAATATAATTAAAGAACAAATAAGGTATTACTGCCTTCTATCTGAATCTATTACTGCCAGTCAATGTCTTGAATATTGTCTTCCACCCCGACTGTCATATGTATCTAATATTGCTTCTCTATTTACACCCGTGTATTTGGTAAGTTAAATCGATACCCAAACTCTGACTTTCTTGATTACACTAAAATATACAAATATACAGTACATTATATATATATATATACATTAATCATTAGAGGAGAAGGTGGTTCCTATTTACATTTCATACAATAACTTTATTAATAATCAATATTTAAATTTAACTTTAATATTTAAATAAATAAATATTTAAATTTAAATTTAAATGTATTGAAACTTAACAATTATGCTTGTCAAATTATTTTTCATTCGATTTTAGACTTAAAATTATGAAATATTTATTATTAAATAATATATGATATTATTTATAAAAATGTGGCAATACTGTGTGAGTTAAAGAAAAACAGAGGTGGTAATGTAATCTCCCAAAAATAGATTTCAAAAATTGGTTTTGTTTAAAAATACAATATATTTAGTTACAAAATTTTATATTTGCAAAAAAATATTGTAGAATGTATACAAATATATGTATACATAATTTTTTCGCATATAAGTAGGACTAAAAATCTATATGTAGGACTAAAAATCTATAGATATGTAAATATCTATAGATATGTACTATTAAATTAATAGTAGAGCTACAATCGACTCATCGAATAATTATTTTTGTATGAAAACCTCGAATAAGAGGCCATCAACAGTTAATACTATATTTGCTTGCATTTTCAAAACATGTTGTTCTGTTTTATTTCTATTTAGAAAATAATGGAGCTTATTTCAGCAACATTTCTAACTTCTTTAATTATTATTTATTTTATAATGTAAAATGTACCAAATATTTTATTTATGCACATATATATATATGTGTGTATGTGTGTGTGTGTGTGTTGTTATTATAGTCCTAGTATAACATTAAAACATTTTTAATACATAATGCTCTCATATTTTTTATTTCAATATTACAATTGGAACAAACGGTAGTAATTGAGATACTGATAATAATTGAAACAGTTACTCTATAATGAACATTTGTGAGCGGCTATATTTTCAAACACAATAGTTTCTCATTAAAAAAAGGAAAAAATATCTTTCCGTGAGGCATTCTTTTTTTTTTTATCAAACTTGGATAGCTGTTATTTATATTCACTTAACTTCGTTATATGACGACGGCTCGTTGTAAAAAAGCGCGAACAAATACAATAGAAGTTAGTTCAATTATAGTGGCCCGTTAGAAAACACGTTAGGAATATTATTCCCTCCGAATTGAACTTTAACACCGGAAAAAGAGGTGAAAGGAGCGTTTACCGTGGTTTTATTTTTGGTGAATGTTTGAACAACGGGACGATAACTATTCTGGAGGCAGGCAAAACGGGCCATTCGAGATGAACCGATTCGATCCTAAATCGATTATTGTCCAACGTTCCATCAATTTCTAATTGACGCAATAATAAATTTTACCGTCCCTCACCCCGAGCTATACCGTTGCCTATTCCCATGTCGCCATCGATGCGCTCGCGCACTGCACCCTGAATTTCCACCCTCCGATTAAATTTAAGCGCTTTGGTACACACCGTCCTCCGTTCTCTGCATATCGCAGGACGCTTTTCGGCTATTCCGAGAGAAACTTAATGGCTCCCGATGGCACCGTCGATGAGCGGGCCTGCTATATGCGGCTCCTTCGAGAATTGATGAGTGTTTTCGAATCGACTTGCACACCGATTTGTCAGCAGTAATGACGTGTGGGATTTTCGACGCTCTCTGCACGCTTGTTTTTAACGACTCGCGGTTCCAGAATTATGGTTGGTAATCAGGTATTTTATTAAATACCCACTAAAACTCATCTTTGTTCACGGCGCCGTGTTCAATGAACTTCGTACACGCTAACGATGCTTCGAAGAAGAATGCAAGAACTTCTTTTTTCATTTTGTTGAAAGCGCGAATTTTGTTCGGAGAGAAAAACCAGTTAAAAAATGGGCAAATGAGTTTTCCGAACAAATAGATAGACCCAGACACACTGTTCGTTTACCGTCGGTTTTGGAAATTGAAGTGGAAATTGCTAGGAGGATGGCGATATAACTGATGGCAATATTACGTATCCAGAAATGATTGGTGTTGAATATTACATAGTCTTGTACACTGTAAAATGTATTTAGTGGAAGCTGTCAGAGCGAAAATTTTTTTTTTTGTTATTTTATACGACAAAAAATTCGCAAAACGATGAATTATCAAAGCCGCTTTATTAGAGAAACGAATCTGCATAATCGATTTTAGAGCAGTTTAATTCTGCGATCCAGTATGGCAAGCATACTTAAATCTTCTAATCGAAATGGAAGATGCGAACTGCAAACCTCGTCAACTCCCTATAGGATTAAGGTTATATACGGAAGCGAAGTTAGATCCATTTTGCTGGAGACGAATACATCGTATTCCTTTCGGAAAACTAACTTCTCTATCATTTTAATGCAGTTCGCTCGTATTTTCGAGAAATTCGGAGACGTTAAACGGTAAATCTCTACTATAAAACGCTAGTTTGAGAAAAGTTCGAATTGCCAAACTTAAATAATCTTATAACTCGTAGTTTATCTTGTCATGTAGCGGACATGGAAAGAATGATGTAATGAAGTGATGATTAGTAATTTTTAATCTTAAGTATAGGGTTTGTAGAAATAGAGACGCGAGAGACACGTGCATAGCCCCGTGCACGAAATGCATTGGCATTATTATGGTAGATGCATTGCGGCGTGCACGCGGAAGCGCATTGTGAATTCAACGCGTGTCGTGCACAGGCCGGAAATAATATCTATCGATCCGACTTGGCGGCGGGAGAGCCGGCGAGGTGCAGGATAAAAGTGCATCGCGGGTGCATCTACCGCGAGAACGGCATAGATCGTCCTCAATCGGCGGGTATGAACGTACGTCGTTTTCATACGCTGACGCGTTTCTCCCCGTCCTCTTCATAACGGATGCAAAATCACCGACGAAATGTGCCTGAACTGCACAATCAGAAAGAGTGCGAGATTCGTGCTTGTTGTGCGTTTCGTGAAGAGAGAGATGCGGTCTGGAATTTTCAGCTCGACAATGCGTATTTTGGATGCATTTATTGACTTTCGAAATGCACATATGAAATTTAAATGAGTTGTCTTATCAAAAATGTAACAAAGAATATTCTTACTTCAGATATTTTTGGATCTTATCATGGATAAGAATGTTATTTTGATTAGAGATGAATAAAAGTACGCTTGAAGGAAAGAATAATTTCATAAGTTTACGTCAACAGTAAACATATCTCTAAAATATGAAGAACATGCATTAAATGCATAAATTTTAGCTGTTAATGCTATTTTCGATTATATTAATGTTATTTTCGATATAAATTAAGCCAGTTTTATCTTACTTATAGGTAGAATGATTTAAATGTGCAAAAATCTTAAAAATAATGATTTTTGGAAGGATAGGAATTTTGGAACGCATGAAAACGGAAGGGAATCAAAAAGAATCGCAGGCGCAATCATTGTGAAAATTGAATTGAATAGCCATAGATCTCCATTGATATATGCATATCGCTTCCTTATACAATCGATTCGAGAGAACGAAAGCGCGAGTCGTTCATGTGCATACGCTGCATCTGGAAAAAGAAAAAAATAAAACTACGGAGGATCAATAGATTCGCTATATATGAATTTAGATTGCAAAAATAGATACGAAAATTTGTGTGTATTTTTGAAGGTTTTTGAGAAGGGTGAAAACCAGATATTCACACGGCTGAATGCTAAAATCGATGGAACTCCAAGTAGACGTATATTTCAATGTTCGATATTGTGTGGGACATTTTGAAATTTTGACACGCAAATTCGATTAACGTTACGAACGAATATACAGACGAATGTTCTCATTGTAGCCGCGCACATATTGCAGCCAAATAACTATTTAATTTTTTGACGTATTTTTTATTACTTAATTAATTTTCTGATAGAATTTTGAATATATCGATTCTGATTCTTGATATTCGTTATAGTTACGCTATTAAATCGTGTAACTTAATATTTAATAAGATTTCTTATAAATTTCGATTAAGTTTTACTTTATTTTTTATTTTAATCTCATGAATCGATCTCTATGAATGGTCTTCTGTGAAATTACAGAATGTAATTTGATTTCAATAGGAGACCATTCCATCCGGGCTTTATATCGATACTTCTTTCTCGCAAACCGCTTAAATCCTGCGCGCTAGGTTGCATTCAAATCGCAGTATTAATCTTGTGAGAAGTGTTTGTCCTCAAATCTAAAAGTGATTTTTTTGTTCCTTTCTTCATTGCATCACGCAGGAAACCCTTTGTTGAGAACCGAGATTCCGCTATCGCTGAGCATTCGATGTAAAAAGTTTCATTTGTGCGTTACGTCGCTTACGCAATGAAATGTAAAGAAAATCTTTTATTCGAGATAATGCTTTCTTGTGCAAATTTATGTACTCATTTCTATTTCGATATCGTGTATTTATTGTACTCGTAAAATTCTATGATTAAAAATTTCACATGAAGAAAATAATCCTGTCATTACATATTTTAATATGTAATCTTTTCACTTTTGGATTTATGATAATAATAATAATAACTTTGTTACAGCAATGATAATGCTGATAATAAATTTAAATGAATTTTATGTAAATGTGGTACAATAAATTAGTAGCAAATATTTTATATAGAACGTTAAAGTAATACTGGAGCAAAATATATGTAGAGAAGAATTTATACACTTAGAAAAGCACAAAGATATCAACTTGTTCAATCTTCTCGATTTTTATAAGAGACGTAATCTTAGAAAAGAATACTACGTAGCGTCTACGTGATTATCGTCTAGATGCTATATTTTTCATACGGCGAACTTTCCTCTTAGCGAATCGGCCGCAAGATGAAAGCCCTCTCGAAGTCGCTTTTCCTTAGGAGGAAGTCGCACGAGGGAGAGGGCAAAGTTTGAGAGGGGAGTAAATTGCGCTCCCCTTCCACGACTTCCACCCTTCATTTAGCTTGTACATAACTCTTCCATTTACATTATGCTCGGTCGGGAATTCCTTGTTCTCTATTTTTCTTATTCGCGCATTTCGCGATTAATTACCCGCGATATCAGTTCACCATCAGATCTGCAGAGTGTAAGTTTGCTATCAGACTGAAACATCCGTATCTAAACTGACTTAAATGATGTCTTTTCTGAGTAAAGGAATATTATCATTACCTACAATAAAAAGTTTTGCATGTTTGAAAATAATCTCGAAAAAATATGGGACGTTCATGGCTTATTAATGAATGAAAACTATAATTAAAAAAACATAACTTGGAAAATGGGATTATAACAGTTTACGGATGAATAACACGAAGAATAGAATTTTTTTCTTGATAAAAGAGTCTAAATTCGTATCATATGCTATATAATAAAAAATATAACTATAAAATTAAAATACTTCTTAGAATGTTCTGAGCACTGCATTATATCTTTTAAACTATCTACTTAAAGATTAAGAAAGTTCATTTTAAAATTATTTTAAACTTAAATTCAATAATATCGAAATGTAGGCTGTTTTTTAATGTTGCTTATGTAATCGGAAATTATAAAAATGGGAAGATCACCTTCCCGAAGAAAAGCTCCAATAAAGAAAGAGACTTTGAAAGAGACTTTGGAGTATTCGCGACGTCACATTCCATTTGAAAGTCAAAGAAAATCTGAATGCAATGGCCAAAGAATGAAAAGCAGCATCGACAGAGGAATTGCGATATTCTTTTCTCTGCTTTCTTTCTTCGATTTATTTTGCCGTGCATATCCATTGCGACGTGACCTCATCTCGAAGTAGTTCGTTTCCATGGTATTCGATACTTACAATTCAGCATCAAGCTTATCAATTTACTCGCGGAGTGTCTAATCAAGTTCATGAAACTCGATTTCAACAAAAGTTACCACGAGACATGGCTGTTGTTTCGCCTTTACTCCACGGAAGTTCCGTAATTAACGGATGGCGTAATTAATTTTTATTCTTTTTTAACTCTCCAAGATTTGCGCCGTTTCTTGTTGTTGGGAAAGAAGAATGGCTTCATCGTGCTTCGCTGTCGCCATGCTTCTTTCACCACGACGCCAGTTACGAGCTGGAACTTAATGGTTAATCTGCAAAAATAAGCATTAACGTTACTCTATTTCCTGAAAATATTATGACGGCTACGGAAAAAGTTCGAGCTGCGATTCTTGTCTCATTTAATTTATCATTTAGTCATGGAGTTGTAGTTAGCTTTACTCGAAAGTTCAGTTAAATTAGTTAAATTCAACTTAATGAAGACGATGATATATATTAATCTTTTCCTGTATCGGTGTTTCATTATTATTAACACGATTCACGCCAAATGGCGAACTTTGTAACAAAGATGAACAAATGAGACCAACTTAGTCTATCTACCTATATAGCGCTATCTCTCTTTTCTCCAGACGGTTCTCGTGTATAAATTGATGCCATTAAAATCATTAAATAAATAGATGTCGATTTCAATTTCCTCGAATATTTATTTTTAATTTCTTCAAAAATATTTTAAAGTCATACATTATTATGATTACACAAATTAACTTGTTAATACAAATTAATTTAATTTAATTATTCGTTATACTTTAAGTTCTTATAATTAAAAAATTATTATAGACAGTTTGATATTAAAATTTTTGTCTCAAAATGATCTCAGGAAAAATCTTTAAGCGTTGTTACGATCTTTATCGGACATATATATATATATATATATATATATATATATATATATATATATATATATATAAAAGCTATGAAATCAAACCATTTGCATGTTTTAAACTAAACAATATCCATATTAATATATGCACTTAATAAATAATAAATTAAATTCGAATATTTGAATATAATTTGAAAATTTAATATATTTTTTAAGTTAAATTTAACTCCATTGTTTTAGTTAAATTATACGAAATATTGAACAATTACGACTTATAAAAATGAAAGTAATTCAAATTAGGTATAATTTGACACTATATGACCAGTGCTTATAGTCGGTTCTTATCTTTAAAATCGCTTTAAGTACAGTTTTAAGTCATGAACTAATCAGAAGGCTGTATTAACATCTTAAGACATTACATAAGACGGTCTTAAAATAAGAATGAACTATGAATGTTGCTCTGAAATAGAACAACTATATGAATTTAACAGTGTAGATATAGTTTAAGCGTTAAATACGGTGCTCATCCTAGGATTGTAGCCGTTATTGCCAAGCATCCTCGGTAGCATCATCGCCGAGTGCGACGGGGATGCGTTCGCAATTCAACGCAGTCCGGAAGGTAATAGACATCAACGTTCCCGATTGGCCAATTCGGGTAGTCGTAACGCGAGAACCACGAGATGCACGTCGCCTCGAATTAGACTGGGAAGCCATTTCGCACAGCAGATCGATTCAGAGATTGTCGTTGTGGTTAACCGAAAGAATTCTCCCCTCTGATCCTCTCTACGCACCCGCCCGCGCAAACCGCGCTGCATTTGCACCGGGTTGTGCTAGACCGCTACGAAGGGTCGGCACGACTCTCGAATCCCTTTCATAGCCGTACGCGATCTTCAAATGCCATTTGCAAGAACCGACGCGGCTGTCCATTTGACGACGAACGGAATATGCGGGCGAAGTGGAAACACTTTGAAGCGGATTGCGCCAAGCGACTAAGGCAGGTGGTTGCGAAGGCATGAATAGCAATTTTCAAAGAAAATCGTTGGCGTAGATAAAGACAGTTATATGAACGGTATTTGTCGAACGTGATTTATAATGCCATGACTGTGCGAGAGAGTGTTACGATCGCGAGTTTCACGATCGATTTCCTTAATGGTCAAATTTAATAGCGCCAACTTGCGATTTTATGAATTCTCTATTATCCATTAACAATAGATGTACTTATGTAATTACAGTTAACAAGATGTATATAATTGGCTAGATGTAAGTCTAGACCTTCGTCTTTATTAAATTTGAAACTACACTTCCTGTTTCGCGGTTAAAGTTTCTGTATCGAGTTTTAGTCCTTCGGCAGATTAACAATGAATTTTCCTTATCCTGTGCACAAGATCGTCCTTGTCGTCATTGAGATTACCCGAGGACATCGGGAAGGATATGGAAAAATTCGTTCGGGATATATTCACGGTGTAGCTTCTATCTTTCCGCACACGTACATCCACTTCCCTTCCACGTCGTCGATACGATATATCGCCAGTTTGAGAGACGATGTCGGTGACCCGGAATTTGCATTTCCACGGAAAATACGTCAAGGAAGGGAATGAGGAAGCGAGCGAGGGACAAGGATAGAGGCCCGAGGTAGTATTAGGTGGTTTACGGGATGATAAGGGATGGGAGGTAGAAAATGTCTGTTGGCGCTTTTCCCCACGACAAGGGAGGTAACCGTATAAACCGGAAAGATTTTCCTCGAGCATAAGCATCGACAGGCTCGTAATTAGATGCGATCTGGCACGATTTCAAGAGGCGCTGTACGCCCCGTGCCCACGATAACGTCCGGCCGTTTTCATTTACGATCATTTTATTCCTCGTTGTCGGGCGAACGAAATGGAAGGATAGACGTAAATCCCGTGTGGTCGACCAATCACTCGAGAAACGATTTAACACAATTATTCGCTCTAGTCGCACAGTAATGCAGATCACCAATTCGTATCGAAAGAGATAGAAACGGAAATATTTCGTTTGAAGCGAATAAAGAGAAATTTGAGAGGTGGATGTTATATAAATTTAGGTAAATTAAGGTTTAAGTTAGAGAATCGACAAAATTCAAGATTTAAATTCGAAATTAGCTACTTTTTATTAAATTAATGAAACTGTATAGGCAAACTGTTGCGCGACCTGCGATAGAGCTCACTGTTCAAAGCGAGGTACGACATTGATGAAATAGATCAGTAACATTATTGCGAAGTATTAAATAACTTCATGGCACTAATTAAAGGAACTTTGACAATAAATTACAGCACTTCGGCGACGCTACCTCCCGCGCAAGAGGTCTTTTAATCAAATTTAGTAGACTGCATTCCACGCCGGAAAAGCGCTCATCGACGATATACTCGATTCCGACCGTCGAACGAGTCTGATGGACATTTAATGACGAAATGTGCGTCGACGTAATAGGTATTACCAATACGTTTACGGGCATGTCATGCGGCGTATCGAGTGCAATTTCTAGCATGTGTGCGGGTTAGCTATGCACATATAAATCGTCGGGCCATGTACGCAGTCATACGGAAATCGAGAAAATGTACGACGGCTTCCGCCAGATAACGAGACTATATGAAAATTTTCGGCTCGACGAATCAATTCATTTTTAGTTCACAAATCGTTTATTTCGCCACTGATGAAATACTCTCTGAAAATTTATTAGAAGATACGAAACGTAACGTTATAAGTTATAATCGTTGTTAGACGGAACAATACGAATTGATGACGAGCCAGTCGGCACTCCGGCCAAAATTGAATTCAGTTTAATTAAGTGCTCACTTGGGAGAGATTTGACAGTGGATTGATTACAAGAATTGAACGGCGATTAAATCTAATTCGTAGTTGACCTCTGAACTGATTCTAAATGAAAGAGAATTCAGGATGCATATCCTATTCCAAATATGCTCGTTCTCTCCTCCAACGATAATTACTGCCAACTGATAATTATTAGAATTAAATGAGTTTAATCTATTTTAATCGGAAATACATTGAATATATTCTGATTGGGATTTCGCACAACACAAAATTTCGGATTGATGTAATAATGTTACATAATACATGTTATGTTATATAAATACGTATATGTGTATGTAGATGCATTGAAATTTTATCTTGTCCGAATATTGTTGAATTTTGCGGTGATTTCATGAAATTTGTTAAATATATCGGTTGTTCCCCAATAATAGTAATTCCACAGTAATAGTAATAATAGTAGTAATAGTAAAGAAAGAACAGGTGGAACTAAAAATAATCCTTTTCCATAAGTATTTGTTGTTTAAATATTCATTTTCAGAAATAAAATGGAAAGAACTTGTTGCTACAGACTTTTTATTATGAATTTGTTTATCATTTATGCTTCTTCCATTTTTCAAAATCATAATTCTATAAAAAGTATCAGGATTGCTAATTGAACAATGGATTTTATTCCTTCTTAAAGTTTAAAAAATTTCTTGCAGCTTAGAGATTTATTTTTATTATAGATATATCTCCCGGAAGAGATAATTTCGAGCACGACGAGGAGAAAAGACGAGAAGAGAGCGAGGAAATCATTGTGGATACTTCATATTCGTCTGAACCTACGTCTATAAACGCTCTCCTCTAAATGTAAATCCAGCCAGATTACGAGGGGATGATCCCCTTTTTCGATATGGCAGCGGAGAGGGATAGCATTGGAGGTTTTCAGTCGTCTTATCGGCGCTATGGGAAGGCGAGTGAATATAGGGAGTATTAACCAAATTGTTTTTGGTTCTATCGTTGTTTTTTCAACTAAACGCTGAGCAAGAGGGAAACAGAGAGAGGTGGAAGAGGAGAATTTCTTGCGCCTCTCCACGAAGCTCGCTCTCATAATTTCATCCGACCGCTCCCCGGACTCTCTCCCATCGTCGTGCATTGCGGAAGTGGTCGGAGGACTGGGGTTGGAGGTTCGCGCAATAAAGCCTGTCCCAGGGAAAAAAAAGGATGAGGAAATTCGGCTAGAACACCAAGCCGCTTTTTATTACTACCGCTAATTTACCTTCCGCAAAGTTTCGCCAATTTCCGGCCGTAACTGCGACCGCTTTACTGTCCGCCCTCTGACCCTTTTTTCAATCCCCACTCTCGAGCTTTCCCTCGAGTTCTCTATAGAGCATTGCGTAACCCGTACAATTTAATCTAGTGACAATCTACTCCGCTCTTCCCCTCATCCGAGGACAATCCACCTTGCGGAAAGGAAGGATATTATTTATGACTGTGATCCCCCCCCCTCTCTCTCTCTCCTCGCGTCGTTTATCCGCATTTACTTGGTTTTTCATTTACTCGATATGTCCTTGCACGCGTAAATTTACGCGGAAAGTTTCATAATCTTCGCGGATGAAATTAAACGCAACGCGATACAATTTCAAAAAATTACGAACGACGTCATTACGTGTAATGTCGTTACAGTAACGTCATTCATGTCAGTTCTGTCATATTTTGGTACATCGTTACGGAAGCCACAACTTGACTCAGTTCTTTGATTCGCCTTATAGTTGCTTTCTCATCGTGCTTCTAGAATATTTTGTATCCGACGACAAACGTAAATTTGTCTGCATTTGAAGTTCAAGTTAAAGCTAGCTAATTAAAGCTAGCTTTACAGCAGAGATTCTTTTTCACTATGATGAAGAATTCATCATGCTGTGACTTCCGTAATTTTTCATAACAGTATTAATATATAACGTAATGTCGTAAACATTTTATTATTAATCTTAACTAATGTAAATTAAATTGGAGCTTGATTGCTTCGTGTATAAACGTTATATTAATTACTATATTTATGTGTTGACTAAATCTGCAAGTAATTATAATATTTTATCCATGCAATAATAATTGCAATGCTGTAAATCACTAATATGTTTAATATAATAATGTAATCACTAAATTATAATTAAAATGAGACGCGTTAAATTATTGTTATTATTTGATTAATTTAAAACCGGGATATTTTATAAAATATTGATTTTATTGTGTTGTATTTCATATACTTGCATTTTACTTTACGTCACATCTGTTTCCTGGACCTAAAAGTATAGGGAGTCGAAATTGCCGAAATTACGCCAGATTTTGAATATTTTTCCTTAACTGAAGCCTCTCAAGTGGCCCTTGAGTTTTTATGTAATGATCGATGTGGCACGTCACCCCACATGGATGCACTTGATGGTGCAACCGGCCGGCAGCGTGAAAGTGCATCGCTCGCGCGAACTCCCTTCGTATTTTATTAAACGTCCGACGGTCTTATACAGAAGGTGGGATCGATAAGTCGTTGGACGTTTCACGGCACAGGTGCATTGCCCTTTGTGCACTGATATGTCACGATGGGTTTCAGTAAATGACGCGTGGTTGCGGTTTGCGACTCGTAAGGCTTTAGCGCAGACGCAAGCCCGGTGGCAGTTAGAATTCCTAGTTCGCTATAGATTTACTCGTCGTTTACGTACTTTGTAGAATTATAAATTATGTGTACAACTTCCAATGCAACCGAGATCTGTCTGACTGAAACTTGATATATGTCGCGTTTTAATATTTAAGTGATTCTGTAGAACATGCGCTAAACATAGTAGTAGTAATATCATTGCTATAACTCAGCAGAATTCTCTGCTTCTCGCAAGGATGATCGATTCATGTAATTATTTAGGTCTAATGAATCCATCTTAACTCAATACACTGCGGATACACATTTGCATATCGTATATCTATACTTATACATAAGCATTTTTATGAGGTATTGCAATCAAAATTGATTGAGAAAAAGTGATAGCAAGATGTGCAATCTAATTTAAACGAATAATAACGAAGAATAAGAATATAAATTAGGTTTATATACAAATATTTAATGTAAATAGAGCAAGATAGCGAAGCCAAAGCTCATTTTTTTATTTATATCTTAATAAAGATTTTTCGCTTATTAATCAAATATATTTAATTTATTTTGTAAATATTTCGACATATAGTTTTCTTGAACTGGAAATTGTATAAATTCACAAGAAATATTAACCACGAAAAATCGCCTTGATCGAATACATTTTTCACTCATGTGCACTTAATTTTATTTTGATTATGAATACGAAATAGTTTTCGCGAAGAGGATTATTGTCTTGTTAGCGTTACCTTTTGTGTTTGCACTGATATAGCAATTTCATAACCAATTTCCGACATCATTTATTTCCTTTGTAGCGTTGTACTTTACTTATACTATTATGAGAGCGGAATGAAAATTCGCACGTACGTATGACTCTCACAGGGATAGGAAGATTAACCTTTAGTGCCATCATGTCACTTTTAGGACACAAAGTCTGAGATTGAGTTTCTGAGGTTCTTGAGATAATTAAACGTACCAACCGAGAATAATTTAAAAAGAGAGTTTTTCGATTCATATATGTATTCTGGAATAGATTATTTGGATTGAAGTAGAAACAATTTATAATAAATATCACTGTTTGTATTTACTGAAATAATTAATCATTACACAAAAATTTTGATAATCTTTATTACAAAAATTATAATCATAGTATACATACATATATATATATAATAATCGTAATATGCCGTCAATGATAATTTTTATTAGTTTCAAGCTAATTTTATTAACAATTATTAATATAAATTATGTATCTGAAAAACTTTTTAAAATGAGAATGTTTTGAAAATCAAACTTAATCACACTAACCGGCGTGGCGGAAGAACAGCGAAGAGTTATTGGGATTATCCTCAACACGCGATCCACGGCTTGGCAGTAATTAGGAAAATAATTTATGCCCCATCGGGAACTGAGAAAGGTACCTGGCGGAGTAGAGAAAGCTCTTACCGTAAGTAGAAATTTATGTATAAGTACATCGGTAAGCCGTGTGATTAGTATTTCTTTTTTACGCGCGTGAACGTATGCGACGAGGAGTATTGCAATATGTATTTTAAAATCTTATTATCTGTTAGACAGAGATTTTAACGCTTTTACGATTTTGCTTTTCGGATAGAAATTTTAATATCCGTGATTCAGATTTTATTATTAATGAAATGTCGTCGAACGCTAGAAACGCGTTCTTGCGATATATGCGCTTTCGCTATGGCAGTTATATTTGTGGCACTCTTTCTCTCTTTCGATGCATAGCAGAAGAAATTACAATTACAATAATTTGTCGTGAAGTCAGTACGAGGTCTGTATCTGACAATGTAAAGTTTTTATCATCAGCGTTCTTTTCGTTTCAACGACTGGAACACGCGTGTATATTTTAGCTACAAGCAAAGCGATCCATTGAATTAGATCCGTCATACGATATTTCACAAGACTTTGCCAATTATTCGCCGGCACAAAATAAAATATTATACGACCAGACCCTTTTGAAATACCGGTTTTTGTTAGAACAGCGGTATACTGTTATTTGCGTCATGATAGAAAAAAATGAGCGTAAACGTAATAAACGAGTACACTGAGAGATGTCCTTATACGGATATCTACACATGTAAGACTACCATTTACGAGGCTATTTCTTATTACATCTCGATCGAACGCTTCATATTACACATAGCTATATCCTCCCAATATATTTGAATAGATAACTTTTTTATTTTGTTAATTTTCAAATAACACATAATTTATAGTAATTACATTACAGAAGATTGCCGGAATAATAATAAATCACTGTCAAAGAAAATTACTAAGTAACGTAAAATATAACCGTCTAGGTTTACATCAACTGATTTTACGAAGACACTTCAATTATTTATTTTCGTGGTTAATTAGTCTTCCGTCATTTGGTGAGATAGACGCGAATTAATTAGGCGGATACGCCTTTATTGATAATAGCACGATGCACAATAAGTATGTCTCCATAATAGAATACAAAAGAATGTTTGAATGTAGTAGAAAATGGAGAAGAGGCGAAGGGAGATCGACGAGGGAGTATTAAATCGCGGAATTATTAAATTAATTTAGGCGCCTCGATGAATAACGGCCTGCCAATTCATACCTAACCAAGGCGGTGTCTATTGTCTTCGTTTAATTAATCATTGCGAAATCGTCTATGCAAATAACTTCGTCTCTCTTTAAAAAATTCCGGAGATATTCTAAGGAATTCGCACGTTAAAGTCGTGAATATTTACTGAGCCAATCTGTTGGAAAAAATTTTTTTATAACGCCAAATACTTTACTTTTATATCTCTTTCAATTTATTTTCTACTTTCATAATAAAAAATAATAAGTCTATTGACATTATTTATTAACTCTTAATTAATATATTTATTGGATTACCTTTTTGTAAAATCATTACGCAATGTTCACAAAGACTATAACATCTAATATAGTAAATGTATTGTAGTAAAAGCAATTTCCTGTTAGTCTGGAAACTTGCTATAAACTAAGTGACATCAAACCTGAAATCGATCTGTAATCTCGCGTTAATGATATTCTAATTTGATCACGGGATGCTGCAGTGAATTTACGAAGTTAATTGAGACGTTTCAAGGAAGGTAGCATATACATATGTAGGATTAAAGGAATAAAGTAGGATAATTCAATAATAGTAACCAAAAGAAATTAATTGTTCACAAATATCTTGCATGATATCAATTAAATCTAAAAAATATAACTTTATATTAAAATTAAAAATTCATATACATGAGTTTATCGATAAATTTAATCTGAGATCTAATAAATAAGTTATTTATGAAGTATTACGATTTTCAATAATTTATCCTTTATATTTTGTATTTATCTAATAACGCTCATCAACCGCAATTACGCGTTTATATAAACATGTGCATATATAAACATGTGCGTAATTATAATTCTAAAAATTCAGACGTTTATTTACTTTTTCTCGCATGACAGAAACAGAAAAACATATAAAATAAATTTATTTTATATCATACGTGTTTTTATATAGATAGTATGTTTTGAACATCATGAATGATTTGAATAACTTAAATTGTAAAAATTTCATAAACTGGATCAGACGTATCATTACCACAGCGCACAGTGTATAGATTTTTATTCTGGAATTATACAATCGGGCTTTATTACACAGACGGGCTAAAATGTATATAAGCGCAGACAGAGAGAATTACATTGCGATAACACCACGGGGAATGCATTTTCACAATGCTTTTACCTCGCGAACTCGCCGGACAGTGTTTGCGTGTACGCGATGCGCTTAGATACATCTTACAACTCTCCTACGGCACTAACGGCCAATAGATAGCAGATGACGCTCCGGGGATGCACTAAGATGTTAATTTAGCTATTACTTATAACCCAACCACCGCCTCCGGGCTTGCATTCGAGAGAAGTTGGATCACCCCGTTGGTCGTGTCGGCGCGGTAGTTACGAACGGACAAGCGGGAACTACCGGCAAACTCGTTGCTCGCTCGCTGGTTCCTCCTAGATACGATTTTGGTTTAATGTGCCCATCAATCGATAGTCTTCCACATTAATATCAGTTATATCGAGTAGTACGATGCACATATAAATCAAATTGACGATTTTACAATCAAGACGCATCACTTATTCGCTTGTCTATTAGCCTACACCTATTGCAATTTTGATGTCTAAACCTATATACTCTAAAAAATATCTGTACAGATTTAATACCTCTGGTGTAAATTTAATACTCTTGCGATGTATATAATTCTCACTATGTTGGTGTTAATATTAACACTAACATGGTAAGGATTTCAAACCTCTGGTATGTAGGTATATCAACACTATCACAATGTAGATTTAAAATCCATGGTGTTAAATTTATATTAATATTAATATTAACACCAACATAGTGAGAATTATATAAACACCGCTATTTTTTAGAGAGTATATTTTACACGAATATCGCTAGTACGATAGTACGACAAGTATGAGCGAGTATCTAGCAAAAGGTAATAATGTTAAATTGAACAATATTAGATTTGACATCTTATAACGAGCTAATAATATTTCTCATTTTATGTAAGAAATTTTTTATTTTTTTCTTGTTTATTACAATGTAATAAGAGAATAATAGGCGTTCCTATTATATTTGATCCAAAGATGATTTATAATATCACTTTTAGATTTTTAGACAAGCTTGGTAAAGTACAAACATTACCCAATATTAAAACTGGAATACGCTTTTACGATAGTTCATTAAAATATTATATTTTAGTTACAAGCAAAGCGACCCATTGAATTAGATCCGTCATACGATATTTCATTAAAGCGATTATATCATGATATATGAAGAAATATATTCATAAAAATAACAGAAATTATCGTTACAATATTCTCAAAAGATCCGGTTGTTTGTATTCACACATACAAGATTTCTGTTACTACTCTGGAAACCAATCTTGTAGCTGTCGATTTGAAGAGAGGCGAGTGTGAGAATCATCTTGACAGAATAGACATGTAACCGATATGATATAGTGACGTTAACGAGTGCCATCACGAAAAGTTCAGTGGAGGTCTGATATCCGTGATATAATCAAGTATTGAAGTTTCTCTTCGCATTTTCACATGCTAGCAGTTATCAATGCTGCCGATTGTTTTACGGACATTTAACGTGACATCCTGTTTTTCACTCTCATTTACTAATTCACTTTGCTATTTTTTTATATTTTTATTTTCAAAAGAAGATAATCGTTTTACAGACGTTTGACATAATTTGTCGTATCACTTTACTGAGATTGTTAAACGCTGACTATTGCAGTCTTAATCTTCTCCTGTGACATTAAAAGGATTGCCTCTAGAAATGTGCCTGAAATTCAGCGAACGGTGCAACCGCCATACATTACAGGACGCGCTAACGTCCTCGAGAGTTTTGGGATTTCATAAAATGGATATTGCAATCATATTTTATAACGAATTACTTTGATACGATTAATCATGAGACGTGTGGGCATGTGAGAAGACGAATTAAATTATGAACGCATTAGCAAATGAGATCCCATTATCACTGAATATGTTCAAAATTACAAAGATTAACGTTCCATAAATACAGAATTACAACGAGCTGTTAGAATTAGTTATTATAAAATTCTGTTTGGCTACATTACTTCATGAGATTAAAACCTTTATCTTCATATATTTTCCAGCTATATTTTCTGAAATATATAGGAGGCTTTAATGTCTACAACATTGACAAGCGATCAGTATTTACATTTGCATTATATATCGATGTAATCTTATACATTATACAGTAATTTGTATCTATATTTCTATATTTTTGCACGTGCAACTGATTTTATTCCGTTTTATAAAATTTGAGTTTAAGACTGTCTTTCAGTGGGCAATAAAGAGAAAGGGTTTCCAAGTTCTTCTATAAGAATAGTTCATGATAACTTTGTTTAAATGACATAATATTATTGAAAGAATTTAGCAATTGTGTGACGAATATAAAATTTCTCTCGTAAATTTTAACTTCTCGTAAAACGTAACGATCTAGTACTTGCGAGATACAATAGATGCAGGTCGTAACAAAGAGATTACAAAGCGTTTGATTATGCAGAAACGTCCTTCCCCATTTCTGTATAGCCGATCGAAGGTCGGCCGATAAAACCATGGTCAACCCTTAAGTCCGACACCACAGGGTGATAAAGAATCCCATGCTATCTAGTTGGTACAAGAAGGCAAATAGAATGGCGCAAATAGAGAGAGAAGTGCGATAGAGAGAGTGCAGGATAGGATAAATGAGAGTGAAGGATAGAATAGAAAAGAGAAAGAGGGATAGACGGAGAAAGAGAGAATTGTCGTTGAGCACCAGTAGTACCGATCAGCGACGACGAGAGATCAACGAGGGAGACGACGACCTGAGAGTAGGTGGGAAATGAGACTCATCTGCATCCGGTAACATTGTTCCCACCATCTACCATCCGTAGGAAACTTTCCCAGTTGTGATGCGCACGACCCTTGGATGATGGGATGGGGAGGTCGCCGATTTCAAAGCAGGTGAAGACAGGAAATGAATCTAGAGCCACTGTTCAGGAAGCCGCGGAAACCGTTTCCGATAATTGCCCCGGAATTGTCGAAATTTCCCGCTCGCGGTTCAATTGGTTTGTCAGGATGTAATTCAAATTACAGCGATTCTGTGCTAATATTTTCATGTAGTGAAGTTGTGCGCTTCGCGAATAAATAACAAAATATTTTTATTATTTGCTAAATTTACTATAAATTTAACTCATCTAGATCTTTATAATCAATATAAAAACTTTTTATTAATTCTTATTAATTTCTTATTAATTTCTTATTATAATATAATTATGATTATATATATTTTCATAATTACGTTTTATAGTATATATATTTTCTCATGTATCTATTATATATGTTATCTCATGTATTTTATTGTTATCTTTTGCCAATGATTTATTTATATGTGCACGATATTATATGTCGAGTTACCTGAAAGCTAGGCGGCTGGTATAAGAGTATATAAAAGATTCATAGAGAAATGAAAAAAAAATGAAGCGACACCGAGAGAGCTACTTCATTGTCTTCCTTTCTTGTCCCACGTGGGCCTTTTGGATTAATCGCGGCACGTCTCGAATGTCGTTCTCTTACAGGATATTCTCTTTCCTACGCCGAAGACAGTTTCTTCGTCGTAACGTTACAAATGACATAGTTTTTAAAGCGTCCGCCGCCGAGACGCTTAACAAATGTTCGAGGATCGTCGGCTCTTTTAAAAGGCAGGGGCTTTTGCACGGATCTTGCCTTCTATATATGTCCCCTTTCCAAATCTTCTCCGTTAATCGAACTTGCGTCGCTCTCAGCGTTATTAATCGGTTTGTTATCATTGTGAAGGTCTCACGTCAGAAGAAAAATTCCGCTGAATGATCACTGTCGAACCATGACTCTATATTAGGTATAGTAAAAAGAAATCCATTATTTTTCCAACTTCATTCAACTTCATGCAAAAATAATGGATTTCTTTTTACTATACCTAATATATATATATATATATATATAATGTATTAGATCAACGTACATTTTTCTCATCTAAAAAGTGATAGAGTTCTGTCTTTTAAAGAGAATAAAAGTCGCACAAAATTAAAAAGAATTAAAAAGAATTAAAAAGAGAAGACGTTAAGAAAGGTCTTTAATATCAATTTGAAAAATAATCATAATGTGAATAAAAAAAATTTTGTTGTTATATCAATAAAAGCCATTACCAATATTGCGATTTGTCGAGTTAGTTATGCACGATAAAGAGTGAGATTGCTTGATATGGTATATCCGGTAGTTACATATATTACGGAACATTATACATATTGTTTCCATCAATGATAAATCGCACTATCAACGTCACATGGTGTATACCGATACCAAGTTTATTCTAACTTTAACTAATTCTGAAGTCTGTGGAAGCGCGTTTAGTATTTCATGAATACTACCAATGCAAATAATATAAACAACAAACGTTTATAATACAAATATTGTTTTAGAATTTGCTTCAATCTATATAATATTCATTAATACTATTAATTAACATCTCTTACACAATGTGATCCATTCAATATATTATTAGATTGATTCTAATGCAATTGGATTATTAAGTATTCAGAGTGTAATCGAATAATTACTGAAATGTATATGCTACAGTTAATTAATATAGAAATTTGATATAAATGCATGTTGAAATTCTTAAACAATACTAATTTTGCATGATAATAGAACATTCATTATCACTTGTATCTCTAAATTGCAATATTTCATTTACCAAATAGGTAATACGTAATAATTTTTAGGAAATGTTGCACTGAAAAAAAATTGTTTCTTTGACTAAATTAATTTAAGTCTGTATTTCAAACATATTATATGTATTTGATTTAAATACATATAATACTTCAATGAAAAAAGTAAAGACTAAATTAATTTAATCAAATAAACCATTAATTTAGTTAAATGAACAATTTTTTTCTTAGTGAGAAATAAGATTTATGTCTTATACATTTCGTAATAAAATGAGACGCAAAATGGTTTCTAGACATTAAATATCTTTCACAATAGGTGGCTCTGCTTGCAAGCAGAATTTCGTAATTTCATGATGTAGGAGGGAAGAGCATGTACCGGACTTTACTTGAGGTTACGCGAATCTGTTTGTGCAAGGTGCTAGAGAAAGGGGTGCTCCCTGCCCTTCATTCGTCTCGAATTCTATGCGGAGGTTTGCGTACAATACCATCTCTCTCGGAATGCTTTCTCTTGGGATTATAGAAATGTCGTTTTCAAGCAAACACTGGCAGACAAAGTGCGTCAGCTTGAATTGCACGATTTTGTGCCGCATTCTAATAAGAATAATATATAATTTTGAAAATTTAATTCAGAAAATTTTTCATGGTTAAACAACAATTTGTAATAAAATTTGTACTTGTTTCTAAAAATTAAAACACACCATCAAATGTTCAAGCAGAACAACAGATAACGATAACGCCAAAATGACTTTTAATAATCATTTTGGAACTATTTTGACATTATTTTGGTGTGAATACATAACAATTTTTACTTGGATATTTACATTTTGATTTATTATTGATATCATATAGACACGCACATTTACATATCTTTCTTATTATATATATCCTGTTTTATTGCGTATAAGTATACATACTTATACACACAAATGCAACTTCGTTTTATTAGGTAATGATCCGTCCACTTTATTCGTTTGAAACTTTCATAGCTGATATGCGTTGCTCAAAGTGCAATATATCTAATTTCTACATCACGTTGTACCATATTCTCTATATATCTCTCGCTTATTATTGCCATATTTAACTTATTCAATGTTTACTTTAGCGTTCAGATTAATTACAGAATTTAAAAAATAGATTTTGATATACCGAATTCTCTATTAAATCTATCCTTTGAAATACGATTGCATTGATGATTTTACTGATATATATATATATAAGTGTAGATAGATAATATTGATACGTCTGTCATATATTGAAAGCGTACGTTTGTCTGCTCATTGGGCGTACTTGCACGTGTATTCGAATATTTAGTCATTCACTTATACCATCTCCGTTCATCAACTAATCGAACGTATCAAATATTTACGATTATGTAATTATGTGCGCCGAGGTATTGAACAGAATGTGTGTACTTCCGAAATTAGAAGCGCGATGTATATAATTCCAATCATGTCGGACATTCGTGGTATAATTACCGCAGATTTCGATTATGCTGAATATGAAGTGATTCTTGTAAACGAGCTTTCTCATTGCTATCGCAATCGAAAATTCACTAGAAATCAATCCGAGCCTTTTTCTCCTCTTCTAACTTTTGCATCTGCATCTGCTCTAGCACTCACACTTGCTTCCCTTTTGCTCTCACGCTTTCACATTTCTACTTCGCTTTTCTCTCTTTCTATCGTTTCTCCCTTCCTATCGTTTTTTACATCGCACATCCGCAGGCGTCTGTCCACTATCGTAAATATTGGATATCCATTATGAAATATTGGATGATATCGGATATTCGACGTGCGGCCGATATAGTCCGCAGCCAATACGTATTCGCGTTTCTGGCAGTACCGACGTCGGGATCGCGCCAAGAGGGGGAAATTGCTTTGCCTGCGGTAGCATCTTCGATAATTAATATGCCTTGTTGGAATTCGCATTTGACAGAAAAATAACGAGTGACTTGTTGGAAGCGACGTTATTAGCAGCAGTGAAACCGCAATATGGATATTGTAGTGGAAGTGGAATTAATATCAGCGCGAAGAGCTGGATAGTTTAAATATATGTGTTTGCTTCATCAATGCAACAACTAAAAATGTGCTCGATGTTTTGCCACAGAAGATAAATATATATATATATTTTTCATGTAACTATACTAATCCGGAGTAAATGGTATTGATAAGTATAAATCGCACAAAATTGTCACAGTATAAATTCTACTTGAAAAATGTATTTATTTTCTATTCCGTGTTATTTTAACAAAATAAAACATAGCATTCTTGTTCAAAACTGTCTGTTCGATATCAGATCGTATATAACATTGATATCAGTTAATATCAGTTAATATATCTTAATATTATTATATATGTACATTGTAATCTCTCTGACTAATAAGATATATATAAAAGATATTAAAGAGAGATAAAAAGATAAATACTTAATGTATAATGCACACTTTTATTCATGTTTAAAGTTTTATTCATGTTTAATATTATACATATAGGGAGACATGGGATTTCCTCGTATTATTGTAATTAAAACAAATTATAAACGTATCAGTATTAGCACAAAATAATATGATAAATAATATAAAAGAAATTCATTGAAATTATAAATTTCCATGGACGAAGTTGCAATGTAATTATGTTTATATTTAAATATCAAATGCGTCACGTTTTCATAACAAGAGAAGACTTGTCGCTTGTTTCTGTAAACATTAATTCGTCCCGGTGCACAGTATCCGGTGTGTGCATCCATTCCGATGTTGCATCCATCTCGTTTTGTTTGTGCACAATGCGACATACCTACTTACAGAATCGGTCAGCTTTTCACGTGTTTCATTTCCGAAAGCGTATGCACGCAACGTAACAGTTGGTTCCGCGTGAGATTGAAAGATGCAACGTTTGTTCGACACACAATTCACGCAGGCGCGCGTTTATTATGTATATGCGTTTGTGTATGTGCATGTATATGTGTGTGTATAGATGCATCGGCAGGCCGAATCGAGAGAATATACAATGCGTTTGAGTCCGCAAGGACCATACATGTTGGAAGAGCGTAGAAGGATGTAGCTGTGTGTACGATGGACATTGATGGTGGAACATTTCACTGTGCAACAATGCTTTGCGGCAACAATGCACAAACAAATGATTCCGTTGTAGCCGTTGTAATTACTGACGGCGTATGTTGGGCATTCCCTCTCTCTGTCTCTCTCCTCGCTCGTCTCTTGACCGCGTAATCGGTCTTTCTCTTTCTCTTGTTCCGTTTTGATTGCTAAATCAACGCATTTCCGTGAATGCCGATTGATCAAACATGATTCCCTTCAGTGACGTACTTGTACGGCGATTGGAATTCGCGAAAAGAAAGCACGAGCAATTGAATGCATCTAATTCCGAACCTTTTTCCACCATAAAGGAAGAAATCATACAATAATTCAATCATAAATCACAACTTATTCTTTATCCAATCTAGATTTTTTAAATATAAATAATTAAAGTTGCATAAAATATTTATATAATAAGTTATTAACATTATAATATTTGAAAAGTATATTAAAGTTTATATATGTTTTTTAAACATCTCTGATTCCTGTATAATTG
>Ga0157364_1000407_pt1 | contig 28184 bp, 15 predicted proteins | sample AttsexASBM2_FD_111476 | JGI IMG/M metagenome (GOLD analysis project Ga0157364, IMG submission 111476) | Fungus gardens microbial communities from leaf cutter ant in Ribeirão Preto, State of São Paulo, Brazil - Atta sexdens ASBM2 | ecosystem: Host-associated > Fungi > Mycelium > Unclassified ... | reverse complement strand
TCTTTTTTTGTGTTGGAATGAAAATCAACTGCGACATCGTCCTTTCATTTTATAGTAAACAAAAAAGCCCACCAAAAAAAAAAAAGAAAAAAAAAAAAAAAAAAAAAAAATAAAAAAAAAAAAAAAAAAAAAAAAAAAAATTTTTTTTTTTTTTTTTTTTTTTTTTTTTTTTTTTTTTTTCAGAGAAATGGACTTCTAAATTTTTTTATTGTTATACTTGCGCACAAAGTATCGCGCTGACTCTTATACATTCTTAACTGTTACATACATTCTTATACATTCTTAATTGTAATTAAATGCCGAAGGGAGTCCTATCATTTTTTAATTATTGTTAAATATTAAAATATATATTTTTATGTATATGTTATAGACTATTGAATTGGTTGATAAAATTGGTTGTAAAATACATTTTTTATGCGATTTCAGAGAGAGATATACTAAACCAACATGGGAAACTCCAATTCCTGACAATTACAAATTAACTGATTCTGACATTGATGCTTTCGTTAAAAGTATATTGCCAGTAGCTATGTCGGCTATGTTTAATAAATTTTGTATAAATGATGCATGTCAAGCTCTACAGCATCTAGCTACTATGAGACCGAATTTAGTAATACCGGACATGTTGGAAAGAATGCACTCTACATTTGATTCCTTGACTGAGCCACATAAACTTACAGCTTCAATGATTTGTATGGTAGCTGTTGCCAGACCAATGGTGCAAGGTTCTAGAAATATAAACAAAGGTATAAAACTTGTACTTACAGTTGTGTTTTATTCAAACACATACATTAATTTAAGATTAAAATTCTAAAATACTTTTTCTAAATTTTCTAAGAACAGGAATTCTTCGGCTCAAGGTTTTTTTATGCCTAATCGAATCTTAGTTCTTTTTTCGAATCTAAATCAAATCAACAAAATGCAACTAATTATTATCTTTCACAGGTTATGCTTATTCAGAAGGACCGATGCACGTGTTGCCGCTACTATTTTCGTTGTTACCGGGAATTGATCCAAATGACGTTGGAAAAACTTTTGCTACATTTCGTCTTATTTCCGTTTATGCCACGTTAATCCCCATTGTGGACTCTTCTAGATCGACCGCGATCATGACAGAGGAAGAAAGGATAGTCTGCGAAGCAACATCGCGTTTTGAAGATTTCGTATTGCAGTTCCTGGACAGAGTGTTCATGTTCATAGATTCTAGCTCGTCAGAGAATGTGCGACTCGAGAATCGCGGTGGTAACTCGAAGAGCAAATTGGAGTCGATAGCGGAAGTAGCACTTTCCGGCGTATGCGCGACCCTTCTGAGAGAAATGAGTGATGTAATCTTCGAAAGTGCCCTGCACAAGTTGCGTACATTTATGACTGAGCGAATTCTCGAGACTAAAGTCGCGGGCCAACTGGCGGCAGCTGTGTACAATTCTTTTTCTCACATTAACGGATGCGATACTTTGCGCGCGCTATTGCCTGCACTCGCACAAACGATTTTGCCGTTAGTAAGCGAGGAAGAGGACATCTTGAAGGAGGAAAACCTAGACCATCGTCTATTACATGCTATGCTCATACTGTCTGCTATCGTTGACACACCTGGCAATAATTTGATACCACATATGGATACACTATTCAAAGTTCTCGACCGCGTTCTTCTTTTGAGATCGATGGATGGCAATAAATTGGCTTGTCATTTGTTGAAGTCTATTCTATCATCATTATCGATGATAACTCCATGGCAGTATAGATCAAATAAGAGAGATTATAATGATTCCAATTATCCTTATGTTAGAGAATGGGGTCAAAGTGTGGATCTTGATAATTTCTGCATTAATTGGTATATTCCTGGCGAAGAAGAAATCGCTGCTATACAACGAATATTCTCAAGATATTTAATGGTTCAAATTGACAAACTTAATAGATACTGCAAAGATACTAGTATATTAAGTAGGTCAGTTTACATATGATTTTTATTTCAATCATCTTGTATTACGTATAGTCTTTCGAATTAAAATTTAAATTTTTAACAAGATAGAGGCACACATCTTGACCTCATCTTTATAGACATGCATAAAATGTATTTAAAAATACATATTTTTTACAACAAATTAATAAACAGTAATAAAATTCAGGTCAATACATTAAACGAGCTATAGTTAGCTGTACTAAATAATATTTATTAATCACAAATTATAATTTTCCAACGATAAATTTCAAATGGTACATTTTGACTATACCTCGTTTAATATATTGACCTGAGTTTTACTACTATTTATTAATTTGTTGTAAATTATACGAGCCAAAAGAATTAATATTATTTATATTGCATATTTTTACACATAAAATTCTTAAATTAAAAAAATAAAAATTTCAACTTTTAATAAATATAAATAAACTGCAGGGAAGAATTATTTGCCAGTTTGAACATCGTATGTAGTATTATTAGAGGTTCCGAATCTGTTCTACCATTATGGACAGAAACACCACTCGAATTGGTCAAATCTTCCGTAAAATGGAATGTATCTATAATACCCACATGTGGAATAAAGAGACATATTACAATGCCTGATGGAAACAATGTTAGACATTATCTTGTCGAGGTCATGAGCCAAATCCAACGGGTAATGCTCGAAAACGCGGAAGACAATACGAAGAGTTTCTTCGGATTAATACGGGTATGCATATATCAAACACTGAAAATATACACGATGTTCCATTTTAACTTTGACACTGAAATATGTAAAATATAAAAAATACGAAAAATGATTTAGAAAAAGTATATGGTCTGAAATGGGATAAATAATATTATTCGAAAAAATCAATTTTTCAAGGTTACATAAAAGTTATTACCAGTGTTGTGCAAGGTACTCTATTTTCACTGTCTAGGTATAGATACCTTAAATGTACCTTGAAAGTACCTAGGTATACACAATTATTTTTATTTTTTGCATAAAATTTCAGAAAATTGCATTTTGATAACAAAACGACGTCTTTAATGTTATAATAAAAAATCAATAATTTACGAAACATTGGATATTTTATTGTGGAACATATTGACGAGAAATATTAAATATTTTGTGAACTATTAACTTTTCAATAATTTATCTTTATGAACAGAATAATGAGATGAATAATGAGATGAGAATCAATTGATATAAAGAAAATAAATAGTTTATTTTAAAAATATTATTTTACTTACATTTTACTTACATTTAATATTTCATGTCGATAAGTGTCAGAATAAAGTATAAAATATCTCGTAAACGTAATTGGTTTTTTTTTATCTGTATCTTATACTTCTATATGCAGAATAATTAGAGGAATCATATATATAAAAAAAATATATAATTCCGTTAAAAAAATTTTTGCTAATTTTGACTTGATCTTCAGAATATTTTCTCAAGGTCAATCAAAGTCACTATCTTCTTCTTCTTTTGTAACTGAGCAACTTTTATCTGAAATATTTTTTTTTTAACCTAAGGATTTTGAGATACTACTACTAAATGGATTAAAATGGACCTATATATTCTTCATTAATCACGTGAGATTTTTAAGAATGTTTTTCTAATATTATAGATTTGGACTAGTCTATTGCTGGGAAAGATACGATTACGCGAACGTGATGGACGACGCAAGGGTTTCTTAGCCATCAAAAAGACATTTGAAGATAGATTAGTAGGAAATAAGAGTCACATAGCTTCAGTGATAATGGATCGCTGTGACATTCAGCACGAAATCAGATCGATCGCGCAATCAGTCGCACTTACAGAAACTCATAAACGAATAATATTTGAATTGTTCACTTTGGCCGTAGGCAGATACGCGGACGTACGGTCAAAAGCTCAAGCCAGTCTCTTCTCCGCTTTTAAAACTTTCCCATATTCTTACACGCTTATAATGCCGCGTTTTATCGATATTTTGAGGAAAGATACCGAAGAACATCACGATGCATATAAGGTAAGAGTTATTAGAAACACTATTAACACAGAGATATTAGAAACGACAATATAAATATGTAAACAGTGTTTGTTAATATGTAGGTATGCTTTCCAGCTTCTAGTAATGGAAAATTATTTATAACAACATTGAGAATAACCTAATATAAATTGAAATGTTTGTTTAGATTATATTTGTATTAAAAATATTTAGCAACAAACATCTAGCGTTGGCTCACATCTTTCCTTTAATTGTACATTTTTGGAGTCGTTTTATTTGATTATTTAAGATAATATATATTCGAATAAAGCTATAAAATAAAAAAAGCCATTTCATCTAGATTAGCTATTAGATAATTTCATCTGGATATCAGCAAACACTATATATAAAAATAATGATGTACTAAGAAAATATTGATAATAATAAATTTTTATTATAAAATATTTCAAAATAGGGTGTTCTGTATATATTGCTCGGACCGCAACATGCTCCTATTATTACTCAGGGAGATTTGGATATATTGACATCATTATGGCCAGCCATTGTGCTTTCTAAGCCGTCCGAAAAACTTTCTGTAATTCGTCTGAAACAGAACATTGTAGATACTATAAGTAAATATTTCTGTTTAAATACGCTCGAGCTCGAAATATCCGATATGTGTTTGACGGCTGCACAAGCGTTGTGGAAACACTTCCCGCAACCAGTTTTGCTACAGCCTGATCAAAACGAAATAGAAGAGGGTGCGTGGAATTTAAAGCAACTTAATCAATCTAATTTGAAAGCATATAGTGATCTGCTCGATGAACTTTTACGTTGTATACTCGAGGAATGTTTACATTGGCGGCACAGATTAATGGCGATGACTTTCATACGAGACTTGGTGCACCCAAATCAAGTTTATTCCGCAAAATTAGTACGTTATTTTTTGCAAGCGCTTATACACGATTCCTTGCAAGAAAGAAAAATTGCCACCAGAGTAGTGACATTTATGTTGAAACAACAAAAACGAAAACATTTGAAGGTACATAAATCTTATAAGATTTTGTATAGCAAACATTATTGTATCGTTAAACAAAAAAAATGCGCAAAAACAAAAGTAATTGTTTCTTGTAGTTTGTAAAAGTTGAATTTAAAAATTCTATCACTTCACAATTTTGACAAATTTGTTAAAATAAAAAAAAACTTTTATAGGATTCTAAGTAATTTTATTTATCAGTTATTAAACAGAATTAATATAACTGTCCAACAAATGCTCAAAAAAAGAAATTTCTACCATAATTTTTTTGTATACATTATAAAACATGAAAACTAAGCGAAGATTTTACTTTCGTACCTCCAGGATACATATCCCACTTACAAAAAAAAAACATTTTTAAGCACGTAATCCTATCGATTTTGATTTTGACTTGTTTCAGATGTTTTCAAAATATAGTTTTCTAAATTTTACTAAAAATGAAATTTTTGTATAGTGAAGACCATATTATATCGTATATTATGTTGAAAAATTACAGAATTAATGCTAATTATATACTTGGAATCTTATTTAAACATGATTACAACTTTATTATGATATATAAATATTATAATAGTTTATATATGTAATCAAAGTGTGCGCAATAATTCGTCACATTCAGAGAACTTTTACAGTTCCAAATATATTTTGATGAATAATTGCGTGCGAGCGTGCAAGCGTGCGTGCTGGCGTGCGTGCGTGCGTGCGTGCATGCTATGATATATATATGTGTATGTATATATATATATATATATATATATATATTTAAAAAAAATAAAATTCGAACTCATATGATAAACTGATATTTTAGGTTTTTATGATCGCTATCTTGAATCCGCCATTTTGAATTTAAATTTTGATGATAGTTTGGAATCAGCATCTATAAAACTTATAACCGTCTTCATATGAAATGCATCTCTTTTAGGAAACCCGGAGGTACGAAAGGGTTATATTCAATATATGCCCTTGTAAGCATAGGAGTCGGTCTAATCTTTTTGGTAGCTATTATTTATGATAATTATTGCTAAAAGATTAAACCTTGTCGATGACCTTAATCTTGGTTGTCAAGGTCAGGATTCTGAGTGACTTCCAACAAATTTTAGCCATCATTCGTTATTCATTAAAAAATTATTAACAAAAAAAGTTACCAATAAAATCTAATTTTTGGACACAACTGTGCTCGAATGAAACTAATTTCCTGCTTCAACAATACATTTTTGTATAAAAACAAAAATTATATAAGAAAAAATATTTTGCATTAAAGCAAGGAATTTGTTTCAAATTGCAATACAATTGTATCCAAAAGTTATGTTTTATGGATGAACTTTTGTTAATGATTTTTTAACAAATAACGATCATCAAAATTAAAATCTGTTGAAAGTTATTCAAGGTTATGACCTTAGTAATATATCAAGATCAAAGTTGTCGTAGGCGAGGTTTAACTTTTTCGCAATAATTACCTTATTTTTAATATATTGTAGATTCGTTAATTTAGTAAGACGAAAATTTAATATATAAAGTGCATGCACATGTAGTCATAGAGCATGATTTTTAGTAAGTTTTGTAGTTATTCTTATTTCAAATAATTACCTTAATTTTATATTTATGCATAAAAGAGCTTGTGGGCAATTAATCTTGTAGGCAATAATAATACATATGACTTTTTCATTGAAATTTTTATTTATGCAAAAGCATATATATGTAGACAATCTTTTCCGGAATAATTTTTATATGTAAACGAACTGTCGGTAAATATGATATAAGGCAAACGATACTGTAGGGATCAATTAATTTATAGGCAAAACATAACAGAGCTTTTCCTAAATTAATATATATTAAAACATTTATTTTTTTCCAGATAACGATTGATGTGCACAACTTATCCAATGAAAGTATAAAGGAAAAAAAATTGCAAAATATTATGCCCGGTATAAGAGCTGATAATTCTTGGCTTCAGTACAATTATGAAACTCGTCCATTAACCGCTAAACAATGGGACGAGTCCAGATACATTCATCAACCATACATAGGTTATTACATTTGGCCAAAAATTTTAGAAGTATACGCACCTTCGTCTCAACAACCCTGCCTTGATCCAGAAATGCGTGAGCTGACGGATTGTGAGAGGGAGATCTATTCCTTTTTTGATGATCCGCAAAACATTGAGAAGCTTGTAAATTATTTCAGTTTGGAGGAGAAGAAAGGCAAGGACAAATTCAGCACGTTGAGGTGTGTTCTGTTCAAGGGCGTATTTCGCAATCATGGGATCGTTCATTTGAAACGTTTCCTGCCACATTTGCAACGACTGGTAATGGACAAGCATGAAAGCAGCCAGCGATGTGCTGCGGAGATTGCAGCTGGAATAGTCAGAGGCGCCAAACATTGGCCATTCCAAATGACATTTGACTTGTGGCAGGCATTATTGCCCATCATAAGAATCGCGATTGCGAATCTAACGGAAGAAACCGTTATAGATTGGGGTGTATGCTTCGCGACAATGCAACAACATAGAGATCCTAATAGGCACCATTGGCTACTTGAATGTCTGATGGAGGATCCACCGTTAAAAGACTCATTCGTGGAGTGCGGTCGTCTGTATGTATTGCAATCCGCTTTGAATCAACAATCGTGGCGGGTAATGGAACTACTGCAACGTTTGCTGGTGCGCTTGGAGAATCGATTGCTGATGAATCCGTTTCAGAATGTCCGAGAACGTCTGGGATCAGTATTGGTTACTATATTCAATGCTGATTTGAGATTCCCGCACAATACAACTGATATTGTGATTCCGCGAATGCAGACTCTAATCGACAAAATTGTGCCGAAATTAGAACAACTTAAAAAGGATGATGATATAGACAAACTAAGCAATCTTGACAAAGATGAAACTTTATTAGAAAAGGTGGCTAACGTTTCAGTCGATGAATCAAAAGAAACGTCGAAATCCAGAGTGGAAGAACAGGAGACTCCTATAAGATTGTTGAAAACTGTTTGCAAATGGATTACGATTAGCCTGGCTCCTTCACAGTATATCATGTCACCAGGATTTTACCAAATATTTCCGATCATATGTCAATTAGAAAACTCGGAAGCAGATGAAGAGCTTAATAAATCGTGTTTACGTACCTTAGCAACGCTTGCACAGGCATTCACATTGCCGGAAGATATGTCAATAGCATTGACAGCAGTGAAAAAAGTATCCGAGCATTCATCGTGGTCTGCCAGGTTCACTAGCTTGGAATTTCTTCAAGTATTGGTTTTTCACAACATGGGCATAATTCTTAGTAACGCGTTGTGGACTAATTGCGTTAAAGATACCGTTTTGCACTTGTTAGAAGATGATCGTTTAGAGGTCAGAGAGAAGGCTAGTCGAGTACTCGGTGGATTATTGCATTGCACATTTATCACAGATCACGAAAAATTACTGGCAAGTTTCTAAAGCTCATAATGCTCATAATGCTGAGCCTCTCTAATGATTCTAATTTTTCAATTTTAAATTTTGAGAAAATTTGAGACCTGAATATTTGCCATTGTGTTTTTAGGAGGAGTTTAAGAGAAAAGCAAGGACTCGATTGCAAAAGAAAAATAATTCTATTAATCCAGATGCGTTGGGAAACAAAAATGATGCGATACGTATACGTCATGGTGGTGTTCTTGGACTGTGTGCTTTTATTCACGCTCATCCATACGATGTGCCCAAATATGTACCTTCAGTCTTCGAACATCTCGGTCTTCACATGAATGATCCACAGCCTATACCGGTAATTTAATAATATAATCACGTCACAAAATTACATAACAAAATTATATAATTAAGACAAGTAAATTACGTAACAGATTGTTTCAAATCAGTATATAATTTTTTAAAATCACGTAATTTGATTAGAAATAATTTTCATTCATCATATGATTTTATAATCATCGAATTTTAATTTTAATTAAAAAATTAAATGAAAAATAGAAGAAGAAATATTATATAAATTTTTCAAATTATATGATTTAAAAAAAATCACGTACTGATTTAGAACAATCCATTATGTAATTTATCTTAATTACATGATTTTGTTATGTAACTTTGTGACCTGATTTTTTTCAGTAGGGTATCACTGTGAGCTTAATCGCTAGTGCACTTTTGTGTCAGAAATTGCAACGGTACAAGAATTTTGTGGAATGACATTAATAATAACAATAATGACATTAATCGTAAAGCAAAATTTTTTGAATTTTGCGTCGTAATATCTCCGTAGAGCACGTAGAGGAAAAATAAAAACATTTATGCTTGTATCACACTAGTACTTGGGTGCCTTTCAATTGTTTAATACATTTTAACAAACGTAGTTTGTTCAAATCAGTTCACATATTTTCAGTGTTAATAAATAATAACAAAAGCTAATTTAACAAAAGCTTTAACTTTGCTCTGAACTCTCGAAATTAAAAATATTAATTGAAAAAAGGCAAATGATGGTACAGTTAATAATGCGCAAGCAATAGAGTGAATTTTACTAGTTTATTATAAAATCGTCATATCCAATGAGTTTCAACTGACTTTGGAGCCCTCAATCAATAATTTCAATACAGATCCACCAAGTGCATCTTCAGTTCGTTTGATATGAGTTACCATTGCTAATTTTAATTGTAACATAAATCTACAGATTATGCTAAGTAACGTACATTAGTTCTATATAACTGAAGATAGAAATGAAAACTAGAATGATTCACCTCCAGAGGACTGAAGAATAATTACAAAAAATTTGAAATACATTTATTAATACCACAAATTATAAGATTTTCAAAACTGTGTTATAGTTAAGAAACGTGCTCACATTTTGTGTCAAATAAATGTCTATTTAAATTATTATTTGTGTGCTAAGTCAACGTTCTAAGTATTCAGAGTACTCACAAGGAACACGTCACAATTCTCCAGAAGCGATTTGATTCTCCTCGAATTATGTTGTTAAATACAAAAATCTAAAAAACACGTATTTTTCTATACATGCGCAGTTCATGTTTAAGAGGTGCAACATCCCTTTGAAAAAAATTTCTTTTTCAAACTGAATATCGTCGAAAGTATAACAGATGGAAAAAAATGTTTAAACAAAAATTGTACGATTTCAAAAATATTTTAAAGTTATAAAGAAAAAAATTTTGTAAAACAAATTATTAAAATTATTAGCACTGAAAATATGTGAATTAATTATTTGCTAAATTTGTGTCAAGATGTGCAATTGGAAAGTACCCGTTGGAAACTGCATTCCATTTGTATCTCTTGACACAATCAGAAAGGAATATTGTTTCATCATATTTAGCGAGTCAAAAAACGAGGTTACATGTATAATTTATGTTACACATTTTAGGCAAAAGTCGGCTATTGTACCTATCATCTCTTGCATAAAAATATTATGCAAAATCCGCTTTGATCAAAAATAGGATTGTTTTATTTGAAAAGAAATTAAGTTTTAAATATAAAATTTTCTTTGTGTCCCATATATATAAAAAATTTCATTTAATTAGTAATGCTGTATTAATTATATGATTATCAATAATTATATAATTAATCAATTAATTAATTTGTTAATTTGTGTTTAAAATAAATATTTGAATTATAGATGACAATAAGGAAAACTTTAAGTGATTTCAAACGGACGCATTACGATGGTTGGACAGGAATGAGAGGTCATGCACAATGTTTTACGGAAGAGCAATTAGCCGTCTTACAAGATTTAACAGTGCCGCCATCATATTATGCTTAATCAGAGATGGAATTTTACAATACAGTATAGCAATATAGCATAATGCAGAACTGCATTGACTATTGTAACGTCAATTGTAATGAAAATTATATCCATAAAGAATGTAATATTAAAAATTTTTTAAATCATTAAAAATTTAACAGATGGCATTCAAGCCGACATTTATATACTTATTTTCTATATAATTTAATATATAATATAATTTTACAAAGCGTAAATACCGTATACAATACAAAATATTCTAGGTTTTAGCAAAATTTGTATTCTCGCAAATATTGTGAATTAAGAACATTATCAAGTTAAAATTTATTTCTAATTTAAATATTAATGCTAATAAAGTGACATCTAATAATAATATTTAAATTAAAAATATATGAAAATATACATTTTCATAACATATACATAAATTTATAAACAAAAATTTTATATCTTAGATTTTAATTAAGTTTTAAGTAACAATATTAAACAGAGAAATAATTTTTTATCAAGACAAAATCTTGTTAGATTCACAAATAAATAAATAACTTAATGCACAAATATAATATTGTTTATATAAGTATATGATTCTTATTTTCAGTGATATAAATACATAATACTTTTTTTATTAATATAAAATGATCTCTCTTTATATAATTGTCGAATCATCATATTTGTTTACGGTGCTATTATAAAAGAATAAATATTTTTTACAGGGTGAGGAAAAAATACTGATCTCGAAAAATAAGTTTTATTGAAAATTATTTCAAATAAAAATAGAGTTAAAAATATCTGTTTTCTGATTTTATCAATTTGATAAGGCGTCGCCAAGATCAAGACAAAGTCATCTTGAATTTTTTTTTAATGGAATTAAAAAAATTGTAATTTTACAGCGATATATAAGATATTAAAGAATTATAAGTATGTATATTTATTTATAGAACATTTATATAATAAAAAATTATCAATTTAATGATATATTATCCAAATATTTATGTTATAATCGCAAATTTATATTAATTGTCAATAATGTCGGCGTTCTTCAATTGCCTTCTTGGGCACAATATAAATATATACAGTATGGACATTGAGCGTCGGCATCTTTGATGTAATGAGTTCAGATCACATGATTTGCCGCCATGTTGTGGAAAGGAGCCTATAAATTTCAATTTTTATAAAACTACAGATGATTTTTCTAAAAAAAAAAAAGACAATTCAAGAAAGATAATTCAATCGTGTCACGAAAATTGTTTATAGCGAGTATACTTTTAAATCAAAATTATATAATATAATGTTAACGAACTAATTATATAAAAATAATATTCAAAATAATATTAATAATAATAATAATATTAAACAGTAATAAGTAAATTAAAAATAATAATTGATTAAATATTATATAAAAATTGTAATTGAATAATTATGTATGAAAAAATAATATATTGCATGAAAATTGTAATTAAATGTGAAGTAATTTAATATATGTACACATACACGCATATTTTATTATGAGAATACAAATATCGTATACAAATATAATAATACAGTGTCTTCGAAAAAATTTGATTTAATTTTTTAGTAAAACTTAATTTTATTAACTCTTTGTCCCACTTTTCTCTTAAATTAAAAAAAAATTAAGCTTTGTACAAACAATGTATCATGACTCTCACCCGATACTCGTGTTTGACTCGATTTCCTTATCACGAATCTCGCACAATATTGTAGATGAAAGAGTTAATTATATTTTATGAGAAGGAAATCCAGCTAACCTAATCTAACCTAACCTAACCTAACCTAACCTAACCTAACTTGCAATTTCAACTTACTAAAGGCAGCCACATTTCTGGTTGGAAATCAACGCATGCGCACTAAAAATTCGGGACCACATAAAAAGTTCAATGTTCATACTGTATGTACTTATACCACAGTATAATCAGTAGGGACACTCCGTGTCGACACCTTTGATCTCCGTGTCGCATCATATGAGCATCCGCCATATTAACGTTTGAAAAATCCAGGACCGAAAGAGGATAAATGCCCCATGAGATAGTCTATTGCTTTGCTCTAAAAAATATAATTAAGGATGCCGTGTAAACGTAAGTTAATGTAAAAATATTCTTTTTTCACAAAATTACATTTGATTATATTTAATTAAGTTAACCTAGCATAAACTACTTACTTTTTTGTAAATTATAAAAATTACCTTACAATATCTTTGGATAACGAAAAAAAGTACATTGTGAATTATTACTATTATTACTACATTGTTTAATATTGCACGTAACATAATTTTTCTTTTTTTTATCCATTTTTTAGAAATATTTATGGCGCAGTTCTTAAATATGTCTTCTTTTGCCACGGATATCTGCTCACACGGGATCTGTACGTTAATATGTATGTTCTTGTCATCTTGCATTTCATTGGATACGGCCCAAAACAAAACTGCACGGCCGTACCTGCACGAACTTATGCTGTGCTTATACTGTATCTTGACGCCCTTTTTGCCCCTGGGCAATAAAAATTTGCCCAGGATTGTCGATCTTTAATAGTATATTGTCGATGCTAGAGGAACTCGAATGCGGGTTTGCGGATTTTAAATTGTTGCTTTGAGAAAATACGGGATGTTTTTCAGCTAGGATACAAACACGTTATACTGTAGGTTTGTTTTCTGCACTGATTGCACTAATTCAAAAAGTTGTAAACAATTGACGACACAACAGAAAAAAATATCAAAGCTCTCCTCGTCTCGTTCCAGGGGATCGATTACGTATCTCGGAATGAAGTGAAAATTACAAAAGTGAACAAATTCACTAGAATATTCATAATTTAATTGGTTAATAATTAGTGAATTTACTCACTTTTGTAATTTTCATCTCATTTTAAGATACACAATCAACTTTCAGGCCTGTTCTCTCTTACGAGTTGATAGACTTTCGTTTTGCCATTGAGCCACACAGCTCTGACGCTATTGGTATCTCTGTGTCTATATTTAGTAAATTTCTTACAATTCGGCCAGTTTGACATCACATTCGTCCTTAAATGCTTAAATCAAGATCGTAACTGTTATTGGACAAAGTCCCTAATGAGCTCGCCTGACAACATTCGACTTGGAATGTCCCCATGGCATTTTTGCATATCTAGGATCATCCAGAGGGTCTCTGGGGCGCCATCTACAGCAACCAATTCTCGTGTTCTCCATCTAGGTCATCTAGATCATCTAAGTTATTCATTATTTCTGTCCTTGTTCTGTATCTGAATCCCAGTCTCTCTTTTATCGAATCGTTCCAAGCATATTTCGGGCATTCTCGCCACCAGTTCCGATTCCTTATAGGACAACGGATTCCAGAATATTTTTCTAAAATTCTGATTTCTTTTTACTGAAAGATAGCAGGCACAATAATCCCACTTCTGAGCTGTAAACAATGGACGACGACAGAGAAAAATATTAGGGGATTGATTCTGTATCTTCAAATAAAGTGAAAATTACAAAAGCGAGTAAATTTACTAGATGTGCATGTTGACCAATGAAATAACCAGTATTCTAATAAATTCATTCACTCAGAATGCTCCTCATCTCAATCTCAGGCCTGTTCTCTCCTCCGATATGGAGGAATGGACGAACCTATCGGCCGTCAAACTCAGCTACTAACTTCTATTAATTACGAGTTATGACAGCTGCCGTATTCGAAACACTTCTCGATTTAATTACGGAACTGCCAACATCTAAGGAAAAAAATAAGCTAAGCTAATCCGGTTCGGAATACACCCATGGTAGATTTTCGTTCTGCCACTGAGCCACACAGCCCTGATGTATCTCTGTTATGTCTACATCTAGTAAATTTCTTACAAGTGTACTACAATGTTTCCTGTTTAAAATGGCGTCATGCATAAGAATAATCTACAATGGGCAGTAGTAGTAGTGGATTAAGGAGTAGAAATCGACCAATCATAGTTAAATGTGAGAAAAATAATCAACTATGCATAATGCAATATCAGTAATGGATGAAACTGTAAGAGTAAGAATTGACCAATCACAGTCGATTATTCTTCTTACATTTAACTGTGATTGGTCAATTTGTTACAACCTCATCCATTACTGCTACTGCCATTGTAGACCACGCATAAAGCTAATCACATTAAGGCAACGTGAGTATTCGCATATCTGCCATTTTTATTCTTTTCGCCACTCCTTGTTCTGTTTCCATTCCGTCGCTGAGCTGAGAAAGTTATGGTCGTTATAGCTTCTGTTATAGATTATAGCTTCTAAGCTATTGGAAACCTTGTATCTTCGTATTTATATATTTCACTTCGAAATTTTATCATAAGATTAAGAGACGAAAAGAAGGATAAAAAAACTGAAATATTATATATTAACGAAGGTAAAAAAATTGATAAAATGTCTTATTGCGTTGTGGTAAACTGTATCAATAGATCAGAAAAATGTATTCGATTATTTAAATTTCCTGCGGATAATATTCGTCGACAACTTGCTGTATTGCTGTAAAATAAATAAATACATGACTAAAATAAATACATGATTTGTGAATAAACATCACTACATTTCTTTGCAGATGAGAAATTTCAATCTTTTTCTTCAAATTGACATACATATTTGGCACCTTATCTAGAAATAACCCGAACGCCAGACATTCTTCAGTCCTGCATTAATATTATAATAGGTATTCAATTGATTTTGAGAGCAAAAATGGAATGAAAGGAGCTTTCAAGCAGCAAATCATAACTTGTAATGATCATAACTCGTCACAGCTCAGTGATGGAATAGGGATAGAGTAAGAAAAGTAAGAAAAGGAATAAAAATGATAGACGCAAAACCTATGTTTCTAGTGCTCTAGTCATACATACTTTCCGTAACAGTAATAATAAGGTTTTCGACCAATCGCGTTGTTTGATTGTTACGGTTACGATTATGGACGACCGAATCGAGCAACGCGATTGGTCGAAAACCTACGTTACGTTTATAGTTACTGTTACGGAAAATATATGTGACTAGCTTAATAGGTGATTCCTTTCGTCCATTTTTGCCTAGAAAAACTGATGAAATTGAAGCAATTTAGGCATAACACTAGAGGACATAATGGTTTGATACCTAACCTCTACTATACCGATTCCATTCACGATTGCCAAGAAAGAAGCACATGTGGATTTTCATATTTACATGTGGATAATTTTCATGTTTACAGGATATGCGAAAAGTTAATCTTGACTTATCTAATTGACATGTTTCTCCTTTCTTTTGTTTGATATCTATTCTTAAGACATGCAAGCTAGAAAGTGCATCACATCAGTATAAATTTTATGACCAAGCGATCAAACCTGGAAAATTGCTTGGACCACGCTAAGTTAAACTTGGGGCTCGATTGTATTTTGTGTATTTTGAAATGAAGTGAAAATTACAAAAATGATTACTAGGTATTGACCAATTAAATTATAAATATTCTATTGAATTTGTTCGCTTTTGTAATTTTTATTTCATTTCAAGATTATATATAATCGACTCTCTGATTTTCGAAAAAAAAAAAAAACCGAATTACTTCGACAGTATTAGCGCTTATTCTACGATAATAAATATTTATTTTTTTTATCTATTTATATTAATTACATACATGTGTCTTTCAGTTTAGAATGTTCGATGAAAATTTCGATACTTATTTGACAATAATTCATTCATATTGTACAATGTAAAACTATTAATGTACTAATAAATGTACACTAGTACATTTATTGGTACATTTCCATTGTCTCATAATATTGTTTGCAAGATATTGGTATTAAACAACACAAATGCAAATGGAAAATACATGTCTGTAAAAACTCATCTCTCACATTTATTTATTTAATTTATAATTAAAAAAAAAGAATAAAATAAAAAACATAAACTTTACTCATCAATTTCTCAATTTTTGTTCTCTGTGTGGCTTATTGATATATGGTATTAAATGCATTTGTTACCGATAATGATGGCCTTTGCAATCTTTCCAATTCACAGCCACTCAAGTGGCATTTCTTTTTATAATTAAAATCTAGAGCATATATTCTTTTCCATAACTTTCATGATTTTCCTAATTATCCCACCAATCATGTATAATAAATGTACTAATAAATAATGAAATTATTTATTATGTAATAAATAAACAAATTTTTATGTAATAAATAATGAAATTGTCACTTACCTTAATCCTTATGTCGCATCCTTATGTCGCAAAAGTACTAAAAAGTACTAAAAAGTATTAGAAAGAGTATTAAAAATGGCACCGTTTGTAAAACGGACCATGAAATCCACTAATCATTCATTAAGCAGCCATTTAATTAATTCGTAATTGGCTGCTAAGTCGCGTGATTACAATGACCAATACAACACATAGATCGTTATTCAAATCTTATTTCAAGATCGTCTTAAGTAATATCTTAAGACCAGTCTTCTGATTGGTTCATGATTTCTTAAGACGGTCTTGAATGTAAACTCTGACTATGAATCTTAACACTAGTCGCACTTTTCTTCTAAATATGGGACTCTATGAGAGCCCGGAGAAAATTGAAGAACGATGACATTACCGACAATTAATAAAAATTTACGATTATTCACGATTTACGATGTATAAATATTTTGATAATTTATAATTTATAAATTCATGATTTTTTATTATATAAATGCTGTATAAATAAGTACGCATACTTTTAATGCTATAATATCTTATATATTTACCGAAAAATTACAATTTTTTTCTCAGTAGTTATCTTTATTGAAAATCAAATAGAATGATAACATTAAAATCAGAGTTTTAAATAAAAATCGAAAACTAATAAATCATGTATGTTATGTATATACATACAATATGAGCGGGTGCAGAACTTAATTGGTTGTTGGAACTCGAAGTCTCGACCTTTGTTATTGCGAGAGATAATAGAGGCTGGACAATCGTTTGATTCGAATTTATCGCATGGTACTGTGATCCTGCACGTTGGGTCGAAAATCCAAACTCAAAATTCCAGGGAAATCTCAAGAAGAAGAAGAAGAAGAAAAAAAAGAAGAGAATAGACAATGATCCCGAGCAACCTTGAGAACATCAACCTAATGAGTAATTGTTAAATATTTGCATCAATCTAATCTATATTTTAAATGAATTAACATCGGAGTTTTATATTCAAAATAAAAATTGATTTTATTGTCAAATGTAAGTTCTATTAATGCGATAAGATACAATGTTAATTAAATAATCAATGAACTCTCTAGAATGAATAATAGACATAACAAACAAGACACGACAAGGAACAATATTAGTTTTTAAATCTGATATCAAATTTTGTAATAATGAACTTAAACAATAATACAATAGAAAGGTCTTACCAATATCCTATTAGTAATTATTTTAATTATATCTCCTATCTCTACACGCGTGGTGAGCTCATCAAAGTTCAACGGAAAAAAGAGAAGATCACTGAAAAACGAATTCCGATTCCACCTCTTTCATTTATTCGCGCACCGCGTATATCGAGATTAACTCGATCACAATTACTATTTCTACAGTAATACTTTTTAAACGTGAAACCTCTATTCCCTGTACATACTATCACAGGATCTTTCGATTCCAATTCATCGCATATGTGGTGATTCTTTTTTTAGGGATCGGAAAACTAAAAAAGAAAAATCAGTTAGAAGAAGAACTTAAATCCGTATTTATCCTTATTTTAAGGATGGAGGAAGCCTCCATAAAGGATTCCTCGATTCTCCAAGTTTCTCCTTGTTTCATAAATGGATTTCAAGTCTGCCTTTCCGAAGGAAGGAATATTTTAAGGATTTTAGTAACCAACTGAAGGTAGCATGTCATAATATATAGTATATGCATATCTAATATCGTGAATTTTACGAATAATAATATTACGAATAATAAAGGTTATAAAGGCATTGTTGATTAAATAAGATCGTGATTAAGCATTTTGCAACAATAATGGACAAAAATAAAACTAATAGCGAATTTGATTGGACTCATTGCGCACTGATGCACATTAAAACCGCCATACATACACAAAATAACGTAAATATATGTTTATAAATAATATAGAAATCGATTAAATTGTGAATACTTAATACATTTTATTGTACTGTTAGATAAAATATGTATTTTATAATTCGAAATATTTGCATTTTATTTTTATATTCAAATTAGTATAATGGCTTTAATGTGCATCAGTGCTTCCAATCGAATTCGCCATAATATTTATTATACGAAGAAGGAGAAAATGCTTTTAAAGGAATTTATTTCCGAAAAAAAGCTATCAAAAATAGCGTAACCTCTTTTGAGAAAAGAAAACTATTAAGGTTCCTTTGGTCAAGGAAGATTTATGAAACATGAAATGAGGAACAAGGAATTTCCTCATTCCTCAAGGAAGGACTATGAATATGGATATGATACGGTTTTTTCTCAAATCAATTGCGCAATCGTACTGTCGGCAGATTTCGATGCGCAGTGGTCGTCAAATCCGATGCCTAAAGAACGCACCCTTTGCGTGTGATAGCTTAGAAGCACCATGCACATAAAATTCAAATTCAAATATCCATCGGAGCAATGAATATTACTACTGGCGTACGAGTAAGAATATATGACGAGGAAAAGTGCATCCATGAGCACGAGACTATCCGGTCTGATGGGAACGACCTGAGGACTTTGATACAGAATCTGCGGGATGTGCAATCGGAGATCAACTGTTTTTTAACCACACTTATTCAACGGCGAGATGTGTCCAGTGGTACGGTTAATAGCTTGATTGTACACATAAAGATTGTAATTGTAAATAATTTTTTTCTCCTGTATTATTTATGTATAGTTCGATTTTTGCAATTTGACAGAAATGATGAATCAATCGATCTCTTCGGACGTTGACTCAGATTCTCTCGAAGAAGAAGAGAAGAAGGAAGAGACGAAGGAAGACGAGATACGGGTTAACCCTAAAAAATCCAAATTGTCCTAAATTGTAGTCATCCGTTAATAAATATTACACTGTTAATACTTCAATATAGCGTGTCGTTTTACGAGTGTCGTTTTATGAATATGTCCTCATTTCCAACTGTATGATTCCGAAGTGTGTTATTTTTTTATCAAATTCGCTGTACTGATGATGACAACTGGCTAGCGGCTAGAGCGAGATAACACGCGTGAGAACAATAGCCGTTAACTGTTAAGTAACGACGACGGACGTGGCGGTGCGAACAATCTGGCCAAGACCACGTACACGACTTGGTAATTTATCATTGCACACCCGTCAAGTCAATTATTTTTCCATTTCTGTTCGGTATTCTACATAGGTATTTCTCAGATCGTCTAGCTACATCTATCGAGAATGTTCATAACCTAACGAGAGCATTCGCACAAATTCCTTTTCCCCGATATTACATACTGTTTCTATTCTTACGGCAATAACAATATCTTTTTGAGCTAAGTACTGTTGTCACAGTTTGATTCATCTGATTACGAAGATGTGATATAAATAAAAAATGAAAAACTGGCAATTGTATTTATTTGGCTGTTTATAAGTATGTGTGTAGAAAATATTTCTCTCTAAAAAAAAAAATTGTCGTTTTTAAATGTTTATGTTAACAAATTTTATACTTATTATATTTTTTGTCTTTATCTTTAAAGTGAATAAAAATGTATTCACGATAAACTTTGTGTATCTTGTTTCTGCCAACATTCGCAGCTGACTTTTGAAATTTTTGTTTTTCAGGGAGAATATGTCTACTATGCTGTCAAACGAGGCTCAATTGCGTTACATGATAGAATGGTTTCAAGAATGGTCCGAGATGCAGCGGAATGATTTTCTGGGCGTGTTGCTGGAGAATTGTGGTCCTGCAGGACTTGTGAATGGATTAGTGACCGGAATAGAGAAGTTGAATTGCGAATCTGACAGGCCACCTAGCTTGTTTCAGTGTCGCGTCAAGCTCTTCAGAGAATGGAGTAGCAATTGGTCGCAATATGAGAAAAATTCTTTGTTGGCAGCTATTAAGAATACAGACAGTAAGTTTGCTGAAATGTATGAAGAAAGATTATCATTATTAGAAGAAGACAAACAATAATAAGCATTTTATGCTATAACTTACAAATTCTAGACAGAGAGACATGTATTTCTGTTTTTAAAAATTAATATAAATTTAGGACTTTTTATATTATATATTTATTTCCTATACACACACACACACACACACACACACATACACACACACACACACACACACACATATTAATTTGAAAGTGTCATAAATAAACCATGTTAATTATATATCAAGTTGTTTCCATAATTATATTCTTTATACAGGATGTCTCATTTTAACCTTTGTATCAAAATATCTTGAAAAGTACAAAAAGTATTTTAAATAAAAATTTTATGACTTTGAGGGAGATATAAGAAGTTATTATTAGTTTGATCTTGAGTGGCGTTAAGGAACGAAGCCACTTTGAATTTTTTAAATAAAACCCTTACTTTTCACATTGCATTCTCTTAAATTACTTTGAAAAACATTTTCAAAACATTATATTTCAAAACAAAATATTTTTTATTTAATACTTTTCGAAATATAATGTTTGAAAGTTATACCGTACCGTCGATTATTAACATTATTCAAAATGTCCAACTGGCTAAAATTTTTTGATTGTTGTAACATATCCAAAAGACAAATAGAATCATAAAACTTTTGTTTAAAATATTTTTCCATATTTTTTATACTTTTTGAAATATTTCAATGCGAAAATTAAAATGAGAGTCTCTGTATATCAAAATTTAATTTATGTCGCTTTCAAAATAAAAGAATTTTTTCTAACTCACATTGACATAAAATATTTATAAAAATATATATCATTGTGAAATAGATGTAGCTAAGATAATATCAAAAATAATAAGAATGGAGAAGTAATAAAGGGCTCGAAATAACAAATATTAAAATAAATAAAGATAATATAGAATATATAAGAGTCAATTAGAACTTGCGTAAATTGATATATTTATTTCTAACAAATGATAAGAAAATTTAAGAATAATGTCCGAGTCTTCAAGAGTTAAATACATTGTTGCTTGACATGTTTCGGCTACGTAATTGAGTCTTCTTCAGAATGCAATAAAAATTTTATAATAAAGAGATTATGTCTTCTTGTATGAAAACCATTTTCGGTATAAAAAAACATTAAATATAATTTAACTTATGCATCAAGTTCTGTGATTGGCTATACTATATTTATTTATTTTAATATAAAATATCAAATTAATAGAAATTCCTTAAAATCAGTCACACAATTATACAGATATTTACAAAATTGTACTTGTTTCTCTTATTTTTTATGTTATAGAAATATGTTTTTTATTTTATATACATTCCTTCGTGTTTGCATTTCATATTTTATACTTAAAACATTATCATTATAGTCACATTTCATCTACCTTAACTATTATTAGTTATTATAGATTTCATACGTATATATACATGGATATGACGTAAATGGTTGTAAAAATAAAATTATGCATAATAGGAATTAGTTTAGATTTAAGAAGACGTAATTAATTTTTTAAGAAACACAATAGAGAATATAATTTTCAAAATTAATGTTAGTATTAATAATAATTATATTAGTTTCAAGAACTTTTAATAAATTTTAATAAATTTAAGACGTGAAAGTTATTCTTCAACTGAAAATCTAGTTTATGACTCAAAGTCTCAGATCTGTTCATTTCTCACGAGCTTAATTTTAATTTTTAGAAAAAGATAATTTTTTCTAGATAAATTAATTTTAGATTTTAAAAAAGTTTACACTTGTAATTTCCTTATAATATATCAATGTGTAAAGTATGTAAATATATATATTTTGTGTCGCGCACGCGCACGCACACACACACACACACACACACACCCCCACACACACACACACACACACACACACACACAGATGGAAACTTTTGTAATGGATATAAAAAAATTTTATTATATTACAATAAATACGTTCCTTAAATATATTTCAATGATTTTTATCTACTCCAATCCTAGAATAGTTTTAAAAATAGCACTGGGAAACACGGATTTTTGTAAGCCGAAAACAACTTTTTCCGATAGATTTTTTTTCCGAATCTAAATCTAAAAACGAAAATAGGATTAGCTCTAGTTTTTAAACAAAAACGGGGTTAAAAGTACAAAAAAATGTCATTTTTGTCATTTTTCAATATTTGTATAAAAACAATGAGAGATTTCTAGAACCTCCTAGTTGGGATAAAATAAAAGCTTAAACTTTGCCCCTTTTTAGACTACAGATTGAAAATTGCGATGCCATTTACTTAAAATATTCTCAGTAACAATTTTTTAATATATAATAATAAAAACAATTATATACAATAATTTTTATGATTCTTATCAAGGACTCGGACCAAAATTTCATTTCGGTCCGATTACGATTTAGAGACTGTACCCAATTTTCGGTTTCAGTTCCGGTTCCGGTTCCGGTTTCGATAACGATTTCGGTCTTTTTCGATTTTTTTCGATTTCGGATCGAAAAAATCCGAAATCCAAGCGATCCAAGTTTCGATTCTTTTATCGATAACGGTGATTATACCCATTTAGATTTAAGTTTTTTCGGTTACGATATATGATTATCTACTGTAAAGAAAGATAATACAACCAGCATAAATTGCATATTTAAGAAAATTCATGTTTATTTTAAGACAATATAATTGAATTGGAGGTATGTAAGCGTTAAACAGTGTAAAGCCCAATGCAGTTTAACTTTAATCTCGGTTCAGTCTTAGCAAAAGACTGACTTATAATCTTAAGACAGTTCTTGTGCGTTATTAAAGACACAAGACTTAGGTTCCACTCCAGTTCCACAACTCACGGTTAACTCTTAACCGAAGTTCAACTTATTCTTTATTTCTTTTCAATTCTAGAATTAAAAAGAGATGAGGAATAAGTTGAACTACGATTAAGAGTTAACGGTGAATTGTGGAATTGAGTCTTAATTATAAAATATTGTCTTAAGATTATAAGTCAGCCTTTCTGCTAAGATCTTTACTTTTCATCTTTTTCTAATTCTTAAAACTAGAAAAAGATGAAGAGTTAGTTGCATTAATAGAAACGGGCATAAGCCCGTTCTGACTCTAAACTAGTAAAACTGTAAAGTAAACAGATCATTTTTTTTTCTTTCTTTGCTGTTTCACTTATATTATCTTCTGTGATGTCATCTACGTCGACTTATACGTCAGCAATTTGTAGCATCGCCAATGATCGTTTACAGCTTTTTAATATAATTTTCTATAAAATAACATATTATTCTTATGTAAATTATCGTAAATTATTATTAATTATAAATATATAATTAATAATATAATTAAGCAAAAAAAGTAACACTCCGTGGATTCTCTGTAATATTGCTGCTTAAAATCTTTTCTTCTTTAAGACTCTCCTGAGTAATCGCTATAGCAATGGCAACATTGGATTATGACGTCATAAGTGAGAAATGACACGTTAAAGTTTCTTGCATAACATTTATAAATAAAGAGAATTTAGATAAAACCAAATAATGAGATTGCTTTAAAACACTTGTAAAAATGGGCGAAGACTTCCTCCTTGATTCCTTCTGAATCAGTAAATAGTGGCAAAAGAAACGTGACATGAAAATAGGCTACGCATGCGCATTGAACAAATTTTGATAAACTTCTTCTCGTGCCTTTTACAATTATTTATTGACTGGGAATTAAGTCTTTATTCATTTTTACAAGTGTTGCAAGGACCGATCAACCATAGGCGAGCATTCCTCTCTTTTTCGACTGTAAAAGGGAAAACGCATTGTTTTTGTTATTCACCATAGCCGACGCTCGGCTATAGGAATCTGTATGATTACATCATAGAGGGGGATATATATGTTTGGTGGCTGTAGACTGTAGTCGATGATCGTACATATCGAAGAGATTAAAAAATCCGAACTGGTCTGAAACCTAATCTAATGTTAAAAATATTTTCGGTTCGATTATGGTTTCAGTCTATTAGCCTGCACAACATTTCGGTCCATTTATCGGTTTTGGTCCGAGTCCCCGATTCTTATATAAATTTATGTTATTATTTTTTTATGATGCTTATAACTTTTCCAATTCAATAAATGTTAACCCTCAGTACATACAAGAGGTTAGCGTAATCCCACCCGCTTAATGCACCATTAGCTACGTAATTGTACGGTATAAAGTACGTGTTGGGGTTATTCTAACTCCTTGTAGGTACAACGTCAGAAAATCCAGACTTACTGTACAGTTGAAATGTAAGTAGGAATGATTAATTGGATTATTTATGATTTTAATCATGAGTGCACATCACAAAATGATTTAAGTAATTTTATTGTGTTCTTAATAGTTCAGAAAAAGACTTTTTCTTCTTCCTCATTAATGGCAAATACTAAATATAATAATAAATTGTTAATATTTGTTGTAGAAGAACGATAGGACTACTTTTTTTTATTTATTTTTATTAAAATTCGGAAAAGATTTTAGTTTACGATTAGTTTCCATAAAACTGTAAATTCACTCATTTTCACTTTGTAAAAAAATATCATTTTTAGAACAAATCACAAAAATGCTTATAGTTTCTTAAAAATTCAACTCATTAGCTGTTGATTCATCACTAATAAATCTTTTTTCATTTATTTTTGATAAAAATTCGTTTTTTTCATATTTTTTTCGATCTCTTTTCACTTACTGTAAAATATCTTTTGTGTTGGATTTTACTTTCTAACTCAAAAATTCTTTTTTTCAAACAATTGATTAAAAAAAAATTAGTTAAAATCGATGCACTACAATTTGAGATACAAGCATAAGAAAACGTGAGGTTACATGTGTACAAGATGCATCACCAAAATCTGGACAAATCGAACAATTTCTTTAAACAAAATGTTGTTAATGAAAAATTAAATATTACAAAAAGTTCTTTTACATGGCACATGGGGGAACAATTGTGCTCCCTGTAGAGCACAATTGTTCAATATATCCCCCATTAGCTTGAATGACGACCTCTATTTTCACTCTAAAGCGTTCGCATGCACACTATAATGTAGCGCTATCCATGCTGACAAATGTTATCTCAATAGTCCTTAATGAAGTCCTTAATGACATCATATTGGGATGCCGAGACTTGTTCGTGATCCTTTCAATTATGCTTCATACGTAGTAGTTTAAGGGATTTAAATCTGAGCTGTTGGGAGGCCAGAATGAGAGCCGAGGCGAGCAACTCGGCTTGTCCTGGCAGAGAACATCTATCATAACTTTAATGTGTACGAATTTGTATCGAAGGTATAATTTGTCATTGACATTGTCCTCCTCGGCAATTCGACGTATTGTTGGCTCGCTTACACCAACAATCGATGCTAATTTTCACGATTGCCCTGGATCATCCGAAATCAGCCCTTTCAACGACTGCGGGGGTCCTCACGATGCGTTCTTTCGAATAACTCTTCCTCGCTGGCATACTGGACCTTCATTGGACTGTTCTGAAATGTATATTTTGCTATAACGTCATAAATCTCGGGTATCCAAAGAATCGAATTATTTCCGTTGCTGAGCGCCCAGCGCGAAGATCTTCGATGATCATGACCCTTCGATTATACTTCGTACTTAATTTCAATATCGCGGTCATTTTAAGAATATGATTATTTACTAGAAGCATCAGACTTTCTCGGATGCCAACAACAACTCTGGCGGAAGTACAATATAGCGGAAAATTTAAATTGAAATTTGTTCGGATTTTGGTGACGCACTGTATACCCAGATGTGCATAGATAGGGACTTTTTTGAAGTATGTGTATTTAGGGTTAATATTAGGGTGAATCAAATATAAATCGGAATTTTTTTTTTTTTTAATTTATTGGACCATCATAAAAATACAAACATACAAAGTTATTTCTCTATATTCTGTCATAATCTCCGGACTTAGAAACACATTTTTCTCAATGGATAAATAAGTTTTTCATCCTGCTTTCGTAAAATGAAGGTGGTTGTGACAGCCAATCGCGCTTTGAGCAACATCATCATCAAATCTCTGTCCTCCAAGTGCTTTTTGTAGTAGTCTAAACAAATGATAATCGCAGGGCAATAAATCCCTATGACTTATAGAGAGAGTGTTCCAGTGTAATCCAGAACAAATTTTCAATTTTTTGTCGAGTTTGGACAGTTATATTGGACTGGCCGGAGGCCAGTTGTTGTGCAGCAGGATAACGTCTTGTATTGGAAATTCGCATCTTTTCTGATGATATGCAAGTTTTGTTTCATCTAAAAGCAGTAGTATACAACATTCATGGACGTTCGTGGAGAAAATCGATTGTGCCAAACTCTTTTAAAAATACAGTTGCAAGAACTTTTTTTCAGCTGAGAACCAAGTTTTGGCGAGTGCAGATTCTTCCTTCTTTCGTCACTCCATGGCTTGTGTGAATTTCAGGATGTAAATGGTGCACTCAAATTTCATCACAACTAACAATCTAATGCAAAAAATGTCTCCCCTTTAGCCTGGTAGCGTGTCAATAATCGTTTTGCATACCTCGCTGCCATTTCTGATTTTTGGTGAGTAGAGCATTAGAGGTGTAGATAGGTAGTATTCTCATCAATTTGGTTCCACTTGATTGATAAATGACAACCATCAGAAATCTGCATAAATAATTTGCAACCTTTTTCGGATCTGCTGCTACAATTTATTACAACGCAACAAGGCATCTTGAAATTGCAATTTATATTTACTTTGTCACTAATTGTACTATAATCAATCATTCAAGTGGAAAAAATGGCGGATGAGAATACTCACATCTCTAGTGCCTTAGACGAGGGACCTATATTGCGGACACTTTTCGAAACCCAAGTTTATCAGTAATGATTGCCTGAACACTAGCATTGCCGTAGCGTATTCTGATCTTAGAAGTAATTTCAGCAACCGTTAAGCATCCTCGAGAAGGCGGCCAAAAAGGCGAATATTTTCCTCAGTTACGCTGATCTTTGGGCGATGACGTTGGTGACCTTCATTTTCAACTGTTTCTCATCCTAAAAATTATTTGTACCACACATTCATTTGAGCCTTCTGTTGTCCCCAAACTGTGCTTTAAGCCTTCTCAAAATTTCGAATGACCCTCTGTCGTAAGAAACTTGATAATAATCCGTGCAATGGATGAGGGCTTTGATTATATAAGTCAAAGGATGAGGGTATCTCTTGCTCATAATATTGATTAAAGGAGCGAGGTCACAGGTGTGAGATCCCCTAATCTTCTTCAGATATCTCTACCTATAACGCTTAGAAACTGCACCTGTCTGTTTCGCGGCGCGTACAAAAATAATTCTGGTTTATATTTGATTCACCCTCAATAGTATTTCTCAATAGAATGCCCTATAGGGTACTGTAAAATCGCATAATAAATCTTTAACAAAAAAAGTACTTTAAGTTAATAGCACCTAATATTTCGATCAATAGCCTAAAAGATAAGCCTTCAAATGTAACCAAGGTT
>Ga0157364_1000406_pt1 | contig 28250 bp, 11 predicted proteins | sample AttsexASBM2_FD_111476 | JGI IMG/M metagenome (GOLD analysis project Ga0157364, IMG submission 111476) | Fungus gardens microbial communities from leaf cutter ant in Ribeirão Preto, State of São Paulo, Brazil - Atta sexdens ASBM2 | ecosystem: Host-associated > Fungi > Mycelium > Unclassified ... | reverse complement strand
CTGCTCAGACAGACCATGCGTCATCGATCGGAACAAGTGGTAGTCGGAAGGAGCAATGTCTGGAGAATACGGCGGGTGGGGTAGAACTTCCCATTTGAGTGTTTCTAAGTAGGTTTTGACTGGCGCCGCAACATGTGGTCGAGCATTATCCTGCATTATCATGCAGGAGAATAATTTTGTCATGCCTGGAGTAGTAGTGGGCGCGTTTATCCTTGAATGCTCGGCTCAATCTCATCAATTGTGTTCGGTAGAGAGCCCCAGTAATGATCTCGTTCGGTTTGAACAACTCATAATACACGACACCAAACTGATCCCACCAAATACACAATATGAGTTTTTTTTCTTGAATATTCGGCTTGGCTGTCGATGTTGAAGCATGGCCAGGTGGTCCCCATGATTTCTTCTTTGGGTTATCGTGGATTCATTTTTCGTCATCAATGACTATACGATGCAAAAATCCTTTCGTTTATGTCTGGCAAGCAGCATTTCACATATGAAAAATCAGCGTTCAACGTTTCTCGGCTTCAGTTCATATGGAACCCAATTCCCTTGTTTTTGAATCATTCTCAATGATTTATATTAATATGAAATTGTTTGTTGAGTCACTCCTAATGTAAGTGCAAGTTCTTTATGCGTTTGGCACGAATCTTCATCCAATAATACTTCCAATTCCGCGTCTTCGTACCTTTCGTATACTTTCGGCCTTTCGCTACGTTCTTTATCTTCGACGTCAAATTCACCGTTCTTAAACTTTGAAACCACTCACGACTTCTCTCACTTAAGACAGCATCACCATATGCTTCTACAAGCAATCTATGAGCCTCAGCTGCAAATTCTTTCTTCAAATTAAAAAAGTAAATCAAAAATTCCCGCAAATGACACTTATTCGGCTCAAAACTCGACATTTTCGTACAAAAAAATATATGATGCTGATACAAAATCGCTAATATTTCAAGGTTACGGTGTTGTCGGATGTCCAATCTTACGATATGTCGTTTTACATCAAACATATTTTAACACATTTTACATATTTTACATATTAAACATATTTTAATAGTTTATTAGTGGCGCCGTCTTTTGCAAACGGCGGAAATTTATTTGTACTCCCAATTACTCCCATTATGAGAGATGAGATATATACAAAAATTTTGGAAAGAGTCTTACTTTTGCTAGGAAGAATGGGGGAGATAAAACAGGAACGAACATGTTCAACTGACGCATCGTCTCCGATGTGATGATTCATTCGTTCGAGCGAGAGTATGATTTTTATGATGCATGACAAGGATTTTATGAATTTGTATCGTACTTCTTATACTTTATTTAAAATGTTATACATATGTTAAAATGTTATACTATGTTATACATATAACAACGGAAATATGTAGAGAAAAAAGTTGATTATTGGGGGGTACGGGTGATTAAGAAATGAGAGTTTATGTTATACAAAAATGTTTATTAACACAAATTCTTTCTTTTTTCAAAGAAGAAGAAATACATAGTTTGCATGAGAATAAATTAAAAAAAGTTTTTAGAAAAATTAAGCCAAAAATTCTCGCTTCGAGAGAATTATAAGAAAAATTTCGTTATATCTTAATGAAGTTAATTCCAAAAATATTATATTGAAATACATAGAAAGTTAAATCGTTAAGTCAAGAATCGTTAATCGTCAAGAAAAATTAAATTGTATTAATTTGTGTACATTACGCTCTATCTTCATAATTACCTCGCAACGTTAATTTTATAATTTCCCTATAATTAATAAAATTTGCAGGTAGTTTCAATTCGATTTCTTGAATTAAATATAGAGCACACTTGTTAACATTATCGGATAAAGATTCTAATTGTTTTAAATGCGCATCGACTTTACAATACTTTGCAATCCGAGGAGGGTAGTTTTCTGCATTACATTTGCCACTACGTAGGATCTTCGTTTCTTCGCCGGTGGAATTAAAATCGAGCGTCTTCTTCTTTTCGAAGATTTCCATTGGAATTTTCCTCTCCTTCTTTATACGCCAGCAATATTGATTTTGCTCTGTAAGATGTGGTAAAGCTGATGGTGATATTTTTTTATAACAACAAAATTAGGTTTCACTCTGTTATCGCTGTTTAAATACTTGTTCATGAGTCCCATGTGATCTTGAAACTGTTGCCAACAGTCGGTGTCGAAATAAATTCCATCCACGTTGTGTCCACCCAATTTTACAAGAGGTTTGAAGATTCATTCGTTCGTTTTTTACAATCTAATCGTGAATCCAATCATCTTCGTATGAAAATTGTTAAGACCATATATTGTTGCTAGCAACATATGAAATCGAGCATTTCTTTTTTCATCGTCATCATTACTTGAAAAAATCAGGGATAAAGTATATTCCCATGTCCGAATTATTATTAGTATTTTTTGGACTGATCATTGTTCTTACGCCACAGTAGTACTAAATTCAAGCGAACCAAGATGGCAATCAAAAACACAAGAAGCACAATACTTGTTTGCTCGCAAAGCTGACGCTACCGACAAGACTTGAACGAAACGGTTTTTGATAGATTGATGACATCGCCTCCCTTTCGACGTTACGTAATAAAATTATTCTCGCGCAGATGAAAAAAATGAAAAAACATAAATTTTCTCTAAATTTTTCTTAAAAATTTAAAATAATCTATTCCCCACAGAAGTCAGGAGGGGAGAGGAGTGAGATAAAGCGAGAACGAATAGGAATGAACAGGAACGAAAAGGAATATTTTACTCTCCTACTTTTTTTATAAAATGATAATGGAAGGAATTAAACCAGCCAAAAAGAGAAAATTTTTTATACAATAATAAACCATAAGAAAAAAAGAATTGGTTTAGCTTATGGGCAGTTTCTAATGAATAAGAATTATCACATCAATAACCATCGAGTTTCTTTCAAAAAAACAAGAAGAAATTTATGAAACTTAAATCTTCAATTTAAAGTAAATTATGATTGGGTTTATTAATTTTTTTAATTTATTAATGTTTAAAGAGACAGAAGTACGACAAAAAAAGAAAAAATTAAATTGAGTTGGAAATGGTAAATTAATAAATTAATAAATTAAATAGGTCAACTGATAAAATAATACAATAAAATGACCATTAGTAAAATCGCATCCTGTGTCATCGAATATAATATTATTCCGCAACAATATAGCGTAAATGTTAGATGTCAAAATAAAAAATCCATATTGGTGTCAAAATGCGCAAAATATTCACAAGCATCATGAATTTTCGTTAAAATCTATAAAAATACAATAATAAAAACAAACATTGCACCAATACCATATTTAAAGCAAAAAAAATTTCAGAGTATTAAATACAAAGATACTGAATGTAAAGCGAAAGTCTGTAGATGAAAGTCCGTCTGTAGATTACTATATTTATAAATTAAAATAAATTAAAATAAGTCAAAGTTATCTTTGAATCACAATCTTGCGGTGTCTACTAATAAAAATGCATCCAAAAATAATATAAATACAAAATTACTTCTATCAAGAATAATGCCACGTTGGCAAAAGAGTATAAAATTAGGAAGCGAAGAAAGATGTCTTTATCGTCTAGCTGTGATACACAGAGTAAAAGAATCGTTGAGAAAATAGGATAGATTGGAAAAAGGAAAAGAAAACAAGAAAAAAAAAGAAAAAAATGATTAAAAGAGAGAGAAAGTTGTATGAAAAATAGGATTCGTGTAATGAATCAGATTTACTCTACTTATTTAGACATTGGCTTTGCTTTTTAATATAAACATATCAGATATCAACCTCCAAATTGTGGTTGCATTCAATACGATGGTTCGTGATGATAGTTGGAAAACCCGTATTTTTATTTATGTTCTTGCAAGTTCTAGTCTTTAATTTTCTCTTCGTTTGTGACCACATAATTGGTCTCGCAATCCTCACAAAATATTTTATAAATCACCCCTTGATTTGATAAAACGTCCAATTGGTCTTTATCTCTTTTTACATACTTATTTAACGTGTTCGGAATTGAATAAGCTAACTTAGAATTCATTTTTAAAGCGATAAATCTAAAACTTTCAGAAACCATCTTAACATAAGGTAACATAAGAAATATTTGTCCTTCTCTTTTTTAGGAAAACAAGAAATATGAAAATTTTTATATTTATGTAAAAAAGGAGTCTATTATTAACTGTAGTGAATATGAAATGGAGAGGATAGCTAGAAGAGATATTTTCCAAAACGTGTGAACAGCATCTATAAGATTACGCTCATGAAATTTTGGGTGAGACAATAATAAAATTCTATATATAATAACGCCCCTTTTGTGACATAAAAGATGATTGGAATAAAAATTGAGAAATCTCCCCGAACAAGATTTCTGAAATCTATTGAATACAATTCTATTCTCCTCAAGAATTATAATCGTGTTTAAAAAATTCAAACTGCCTTGAGTACCAATTTCGATGATCTAGTAATGAATTAAAAATTTTTATGGTATCATTTATATTATAGTATCAGAGGGAATCGCCAAACAATATCATCAACGTAACGATAATAGAACAATGGTTGTACAGACAACATTTCAATAGCTGATATTTCCAAGTCATGCAAAACAATATTATATATAAATCCAATATTATCCAATATATAATATAACTTTAGCTACAATCGCACTTATTCAATTCCTCCGCGATCACGTAAAAACACTACCAGTGTCTCCAGATACCATATTTAATAAAATGCGAAAGAAGAAAAAAGAACGTGGCAGAGAATACAATGGAAAGAAGAGAGAGTGTGAATACTACGGAAAGGGCAGCAATGGGTGGGAGAGAGAGGACAACATGTTGAAAAGAGAACGCAATGGACGAGAGAGAGAGAGAGAGAGTCCGCAATGGGTGGGACAGAGAGAACAATGAGTTAGAGAAAGAGGACAACGGGTTGGAAAGAGAACGCAGCGGGCGAGAGAGAAAAGGAACAAACTCCCCCCTTCTCCCTCTAACGTACGATGACACGCTTCCGTGACCCAGCGTCTATGTGCATTTCCCTCTTCCTGACCCCTCTCGCACACACACATACTGCATATACGCATACGAACTAACACATAGTGATCTAGAATCGGTGTATACATCCTACTGTTATATATAGTAGAAATAAAATGTTATTTTTCGAAGTTTTTTGTTAATAACTTTTTAACGAATAACGAATGACGATTAGAACTTATTGGAGGTTACTCAAGATCACAACCTTGACAATATATATCAAGATCAAAGTCATTGGAGGGGACTTCCCTAAACAGAATATTTACCAAATATGTTTTTGATTAAACGAATAATTAAATATTTTTTTATTTTGATGATTAATTATTAATCGAGTAATTAAATACTTTTTTCTTTTGATTACTGATTAATCAATTAATTGAAAAATATTCGAATTTGATTAATGGTTATCCAACAATAATCAATCATTAATCGAAGCTAAAAATATTGCTATAATGCCGATCCCTGCCCAAAATGAACTCGGTATCTCATAATAGGGTTCTTTCCTTTATATATCAATACAAATAAAAAATTTGAATAAAAGATTCATACAAATTTTGTTATATTTTTGTTTAAAAAATAACGATATCAGAAAATTGTATTATTTCATTTAATTCAAATCTATGTGGAAGAGAGGGAATAGCTTTGAACACTTATTTTTCTCAGATTCATAAATTATTATGTAATAAAATTACTTGTATTTCTGTTGTGCTAATAGTTATTACAAATATTGATATACAATAGAAAATAAACTACATTGAAACAAATATCATCAACGACATATTATAAATATTTTATTTATATTTTAAAAAAACACTCTTTATTTTCAAAATTACTTCTTTAGGAGTGATTATTTATTTATACATACAATTTATTTATACAAATAAAAGTCTCTTTTTTGAAAATATAGTAAGAGTTATGAACTTTTAATAATTATGATAATCAAAATAAAATTAAAAACGTAATATACTATGATCTTAAATTATCAAAATTTAAATTTCAATAAATTATCTTTTTTAACTCTTATTAACTCCCTCTTAATAAACATTTTTTTAAAGCGATTTCTCAAGATTTCGCATCTCACTCAATAAGAATGCGCATAACAAGATCATCACAAGAACTTAATAATAAGTGGTTTGCTTTTCAGCAAGCGACACAGATCATGTCATCATCTTTATTTAACATTAGCAAATAACAAGGATAACATAATGATCCATTATGTTACACTGTGTCTCTTGCTGGAAAGCACTATGTATCAGACAATCCGGGAGATTAAAAAATAAAGTAAAATAATCCAGGTTCTACTGTATACATGTACTTCATATGTACAAGTTATAGACTGCATCTTGTAACCTATAACTTAGCTAACTACTGCAACCGCGCTCACGAGTGTGGCGCAACTTTGTCGCAGCTAATTCTTTCTCGACTCAGCAGACTTCCCGTCTTTATAACGAACTTTCGTTTGACTTCATCGGAAATGCGAGTCGGATAGAAAACGTGTCGTTACGCGGCCTCACAAGATCTCGAAAACGATAGTTGGGCGCCAGGCATGAGTGAGCATGTCACTCTTTATTGAAATTAATCGGGAGATTTCTACGCGATTTTCTACAGAATTGCGAACGTCGACAGTTCTCATAACCAACAGCTCAGCCTCGGAAATGACAGAGGGAGGGTGATCGAGAATAGAGGACCGTGTGAAGCGAATAGGCGGCAACAATAAATCACATCATAATTATTAACAATAAGAAGAAACAAATATATTTGGTTAATCTTCGACTCTCGTTCATACTCGTAGACAAGATCCTGACAACAATATGCGATCGAAATATGTTACTTTAGCCCCGCACATACTCCGATACACTCTACGCGGGGTGTATTAATTGAGCTAACTTTCGGCACGAGCTCACGCCATGTAAAGATATTTGTCGCAAATCGCACGAGCAATAGCCGACGCTACGATAGCCGAGATACGAGACGATTGCGGTCTCTTCGCAAACACGACGTGCGTATCCGCGAAGCTTCGAACGACTTTACAAAATGCCGGAAATAGACGGGGAACGCACAGACATCATCACGATACAAAGTCCCGACACAATCAAGGCAAATCGGCACGCGACAAGACTTAACGAAAATGACAGGCTGAGGCTAAGGCGGACGCGGAAAGGAACTCTCCCGAAAATCTTACGAGTTGTCGCGAGAGGGGGCACGCTCAGACACAAATACCGCGCAAAACTCGACGCACGACACTTTCGTGCCTCTCGCACACAAAATACGACAATGATAATTACGCGCGCCTCCCGGACACGGAAATTGGCGACCTTACAAACTTGTTACGTTCGTTTCACTTCGATAATCCTTTCGTCAGGCTCGCTTTAGGCTCGCTACCCTGGCTCTCTTGGTGTTCTGAGTCTCTCGACAGTGCTCCTTGCTCGCTCGCCACAACACAAGTGCCGGATGCTGATCTTTCCGGGAGTATGCAGTGATCGCTATCACCACAAGGGAGCCTTATCGCATCTAATTGGTGCGAGGCCCTGCAAGCCCCACGAATCGCGCGAGCCGTATCATCCTACGTCCTAGTATGCGGAATTCGACTGGGTTACAGCGTTTCCTTCGACCGCCTCGAAGGCCCTCGGAGGATCTCAAATTTGCGGAAGACTCGCATTTCGGTGTCAGCGTTCCCGTAGTCGTTGCCTCCGCTTTCGACCCTGGATGCCGACCTTTTATGAGAGGGCTCCACGAGCTCTGTCATAGGGTCTCTCCTACTTGGGCATAGAGTGGCCATCCCAGTCGCTGTCCTCGCGGCCCCGCCGCCATGCGCCTGTAATGTGTGGCGATAAAACATGTCTCGAATTAAAGCAAAAATATCGAAATGCGAAGCGACATCACCACCCGTCCTGTAGAATGTTGAGCGCCCCGGCCAATCCGTCCTCTATCACTCCTCTTCCAATTCTCAGTCCCCGTCATCTTCTCTCTTCATCTATTGGTGAAATGACGCAAAATTCCTAAGATCGCAAGGAGATCGCCAATTATCCTGCAAAACTCGCGGTACGATTACGCACGAAAAAAAAAACGATAAATCGCCGCAGAAGTTCTGCGGGACGTATGAATAGAACGAAATCGACGAAATAACGCCACAAGAGTGCGCAAATACGTCCACCTTTTAAAAAGTGGAAGGACACCAGAGTTGCGCTATTGCGGTAGAGTATTCCGATCTTTGTGACGGAAAACGTCACGTCACACTACATATTAAGTGTGAAAAGATATTTTAAAAAACTATGTATTTGTACCTATTATATTATCGAAAGTAATTACAAATCATTTACGTTATTCTCGATAAGTCAGATAAAAAAGCAATAAAATCACTTATTTTCAGGAAAATTCTTTTTCACTTTTCGACTCTTTTTGGAGTTCTATACATTTAGTGGTGTTCCAATTTTTTGATCCTTTCAGAAAAGTAGGAAGTCTCAAAGCTTTCAAATGTTGTGCCGTTATTTCGATACAATTCGAGGATCCACAAAAGGCTTCGCGAGATAATAAATGGCAATCTTGTATTTTTAGAGTAGAAATTATCACTAGTATTTTTATTAATCTTCACAATTTTACTAATTATTCAATATTCGCATCGCGGTAGATACTTTTACAGTTTCGGTTAGACATTGGGGAGAGTAAGTGACCTGTTTCATTCAATTTTCTGATCAATGACCGCATCTGCGGTCACACTTATAAGCGGCCAAATTAGGAGAATAAGATGGATGGGGGGGAGGCAGAAATTTAGACCTTAATTCGTGCAATTTTGCCATTGCGACTACGGAGATGTGAGCCGGAGCGTTGATGATGAAAGATGACTTTTTTGCGCATCAATCTCGGCCATTTCATTCGCAGTTTTTTGTACAAACGATTCAGTAGTGTAGAATAATATGCTCCTGTGATTGTTTGATCTGCAAGTAATCAATAAAGATGATTCCTTGAGAATCCTAAAAAACAGCCATTATCGTCCCGATCGACAAAACAATCTTTACCTTTTTTGATACGCATTCATCAAGCGCTGTCCACTGCTGTTTTGACTCGGATGTGTAGTGATAGATTTAAGTCTTGTCTACTGTTACGAATCGATTACGCCAAAAGTCTTGTGGATTGTGCTTAAGCATCGATACTGCTGCAAAATCTTTTTGCGTTTTTGGTATTATTGCGGCATTATTCGTCTTTCTTTATTTTTACGACAATTGCTGCCATGTTCACTTCCAATGTTTTCCATGTAAACTAAGCGTCACTTTTTTTGGTAGAAACTTCGTATACAGCAGTTTGAATAGTGTTACTTTCTGATCATATACTACATTCATTTCATTATGGCAATCTCGCAAAAATTTACCTGACTTATCGAACTACCCTCGAACAATATAGAGAATTTTGATCCTTATACTTGCATTATAAATCTTTTAATAATACATACATAAATCGTGTATGATGCTTATCAACAATCAAATGTATCATTATCATGTTTATACGAACCGCGAAAAACTGAAGCTTATGGTACATAAAAAAACGTAAGGCAATAACAATGTTGACGTTTATACTAATTCACAATATAAATAGGAAGAGAACTTGCCATGAATATGAAACATCATATCACAAACAATAAAAAACAATTATCCGGTAAAAAATTAATTTTTGATGTTGGCCAGTCAGATTAAGTATATTACTTCTTAATTTTAATCAAATTCTTTAATTATTTTTAAAACTCTACAGTTATTTAATTTAAAAAACAAAAAGGAAATAAAAAAATGATCGATAGTCAAGATAGAAAGATTTCGTTACTATGCAAGGATAATACTAAAACCAAAATAAATCGACATTTATAATCTATCAGTAATTGAAAAGAAAGTCTTGAAAAGTTTTTCTATGTTTGTCCGTAAATTGAGCATACACTAATAATAATAATCGTGTAATGGCTCTCATTTGTCCGATCTTATTATAATATTATTTTTCCTTCTTTTTAATTTTGTTTTCGGTTTCGGTTGAAATTGATATGTAGCCGAATGTTTCGGTTCAGTTTTGGCAAAAATTTTAGTCGGACTAGAGAAAAGTACAAATACTCTACTCATAATTTCGATTTTTTATTTCAGGATAACCAAAATAGTGAAATCGTGTACCATTTATCGGTACACGCACAATCACATTTTAGTGAATTGCTGCATTTCCTCGCAAGATCAATATTTCTCAATTTGCAACATTACAAGTTCCATATACATTGCAACCACACTCACGAGCGTGGCGCAACTTCGTCGCGCGTTCGCAGCTAATTCTCTCTCGACTCGGCAGAATTCCCGTTTTTACAACAAATCTTCGTCTGATCTCATTGGAAACACCACAGAAAACGTGTCCTTACCCAGCCTCTCCTGAGGGTCATGCAAGATCTCGAAAATGATAGTTGGGCGCCAGGTACGAGTGAGAGAGTGCCATTTTTCATCGAAATTAATCGGGAGATTCTCTATGCGATTTTCTACAGAATTGCGAACGTTGACGACTCTCGTAACTGACAGCTAGCTTTTCGAGGCTCAACCTCGAAAATGGCAGAGAGGATGATCGAATATAGAGGATCGTTAGGAGAAGCGAGTAAGGCGAATTACACAATAATTAATAACAGTAAAAAGTAACAAATATATTTAATTAATCTCCGACTCTCGTTCGTACTCATTAACAAGGGCACGACAACACTATCCGATCGAAATGCATTATTTTAGCCTTGCACTTGCCCCGATATGCTCTACGCGAGGCGTATTAATTACGCTAACTCTCGATAGCACAAGAACGTAAGAACACCACGTAAGAATACTTTTCGCAAATCGCACGAGCATTAACTCGACGCTCTGATAGCCGAAATAGGAGACGGTTACGGTATCAAACATGGCGCAAACTCATCCGCGGGGCTTCAAACTACTTTATAAAATGTCGGAAATAGATAGAGAACACATACATCACGATACAAAGTTCCGACAATCAAGACAAATCGGTACGCCATAAGACTTAACGAGTCGTAGAGTTTCCTTCGGCCGTCTCGGAGACCCTCCCAGTTCTCGATTTTGTAGGAGATTCGCATCTCGGTGTCGGCATCCCCGTAATCGACGCCTCCGCTTCCGACTCTAGGTACCGACCTTTCAGGAGAGGGCTTCGCAAGCTCTGTCATCAGGTCTCACCGACAATTGGGCGTAGAGAGGCCATCCCCAGCTGCTATCCCTGCGCCTGTAATATGTGGCGATAAAACATATCTCGACTCAAAGCAAATATATCGAAATGCGATATCATCTGCGTGCTATCCGTCCTGTAAGATACTGGGCGCCTCAGCCGATTCGTCCTCCATCACTCCTCTTCCGGCCATTTTCTCTCTTCATCTATGGTTCAATGAGACGATGCAAAATTCATAAGGTTGTAAAGAAGTCGTCAATTATCCTGCAAAACTCGCAGTACGATAATGCACGAAAGAACGATAAATTGACGCAGAAAATCTGTGGGACGCACAAATTAAATGAAACAAACGCGAAATCGATGAAATAACGCCATAGAAACGCGCAGATACATCCGCCTTCTAAAAAGTGGAAGGACTCAGAGGACGCCAGAGTTGCACTGTTCGGTCAGGTCTTCCGACCTTTGTGACAAACGGAAAACGTCACGTCACAACATATATATTAATAAATTGTCAAATTATAAATGATATGTATTTATACTTTTCCTACAATGCATGCTCAAAAAGCTTTTTACTTTTCAAAGCGTATTCCCCTATTAAGTCACTATAAAGTACTATCTTTTAATTATAAAATAAATTTATATTTATCACAATGCAATAATATTACAATGTGTACTGTCATAGATTCCATGTAATTATGTTTACAAATATTTTTACAGAAACGTAGTCATGCACTTTGTTATCCTATCAAATTGTTTATTTCTTATTATAATTCATTAATCAATTATTATAATTCATGTACTTATGTTTTATATTTATAAATAAATAGATGATAATTATATTATGTACTCAACTTAATGATTTGTTATATGCTAATTACGTATGAAAGAAAATCGTGCATATGTAATAAATATGAATTTGTTTTATATATAAAAGATAATAAGGTGGATGTATCAATTAGTGATCAAGTAAAGTCTGTGAAGTAATGAATAAGATTTGAATAAACAAAACTTGGCTTTCGATTGAAACTTTGATTACTGTAGGAAAGTTAGGTTCAATTATCAATAGAAAATCATTGCTATAATTTTATAACGTTATATACATTTCATTAAATAATAGATATATCTCTATATGTAAATGTACCTTAGTGATTTTGTCTTAGTTAGTAACCTATGTTTGGTTAATGATAACCAATGCCTGATATTAACAGTGTCTGATTAGTGAGTACAATATCTTCAAAGTTTCAAATACTTAAAGGATCTAACGAATAAATTTGCAACTTTTATGTAAAAATTTATCTATGCATAAGAAAAATGCGATAAAAAAATAATTTTATAAAAGTAATATATAATAAATTTATTAGTCAGTAATTAATACCAAAATCACAATGTCCCAAATAATAATCTTCTTATGAAGACTATGAAACCAATGACATTACTTTAGGTCACTGTATAGACTTTTTTAAGGTTAAGATTTGCAAAACAAGCTAATATGAAAATAAGCGATAACATAAGATTATTTCCTGACACACATGAAAAAAAACCACATCATTTTAAATTATTTCATCTAAACAATAAATGAAGAGACGGCAATTAAGAGCCTAAATTCGCAGTAATTGGAGCGATTATATCAATATATATTTCTCAGTACTACATATATAACATATATAACATACATAACAAATAAGCTGAACATTTCGGCTTAATTCTTCAGTAGTCTAATATAATAAAGTCTCTTCACAAATAATTCCAAACATCTTGATAATCTTGTATAATACAATCTTGTATAATATTTCAACTTTAAGAATTTATATTTTCCATTACGATACGATGATTTTTAATGGAGTTACGAACAATCAGAATGTTTCTTTTTATCTTAATTAGTGAATAACTCAGAAAAAAAATCATAAGGGACAAACAAAAAATTGTAAGAACATTTTTAAAATTATACGATTATGTAGGGAAAGTTTTAAGCTTTCACGATAGATATTTTAGATAGATTCGAATATTTGCTCAAAAATTAATTTTTTGAGCTACAGACCTAAGTGAATAAAAACTTTTTCATATTATACTCATAGTCTTCTATGTGTAAAAATTACAAAATTTAGCTAAATTACAAAAATATAAGTAATTATTCGGAAGTAGAAATTTTAAGCTTTAAAATTATTTTTTTTAATTTAAATTTTGATCATTTTTAACGAAGATATTGATGGAAAAAGATCTTTTTACTAATTTGTAAAAAGACTTTCCCTAACTCAATGTAATATCTAGAATGTTTTTAATTTTTCATAAATGTTAATAAAAAAAATTCTTTTATGTTTCAGAATCTTTTCTTGTAAAATTCATTGTGCAGAAGAAAGTAGACAGACAGATGATATAGTTGTACGAAAAGGAGGTATTGAAACTCTTGTGTTGCAATAAAATTAATATTTATTTAACATTTATTACATATATCTTTAATGGAGTGCTAAATACATTTATAATTTTTATATTTTAATAAATATTTTAAGAGAAAATATATACAACGTACTAAAAGTATATACGATATGCATATTAAAAACTGGAAATAAACATTCTATGTATTTGCACATATTTATTTGTGTATTTTTACACTTCTTGTGATGCATATTTCTTTTAATAATTATTAAAATTGAATTCATGATTAAGAGCTGGACATTATCCTTTTGCCATAACGTTTAAACAGTAACTTATACCAAAGTCTGGTATTACTAAGGATGAATCTGTGACATCACGAAAAAGTAAGGCCCATATTTTTCAAAAGTACTGCGTATTTAAGACTACGGAAATACTACAGTATACGTACATAGTATGGCATATGTTATGTATACTATAGCATTTCCTTAATTTTATGTATGCAATATTTTTTAAGAATGGAGTTTAAGTTGTTCGCCTCGTGGCAATTTAATTGTCGAAGGAAATGTAGCACATCATGCACGAATAGTGCGTCACATTTGTGCGTAAATCTATGATAAAATTTAATTCCAAATTACGATTACACTTTTTCTTAAAAATAAACAAATTCGAGTTTAGCATTTATTTTAGTGTTTATAACAATCATGATAACGAAATTTTAATTACTTAACTTTAATTACTAACTAAAAACTTAATTTTTCATTATTTTAATAATTTCGTTCCTGCTAACACCAGGTATGTAAATATGAAATCAGAATTTACTAATAGATGGCCATAGCTGTCAATATAATTGCCGTCAGACAGCGTCATTAGCGTCATTTCCTTGTTCTAACATCTGACAAAGATTTTCAATTCACAACAATACAAGTTTCATACAACAATATAGTTTGTAATAGCGTTGAACATGTCGAATTTTGTGCCTGGAAACTACGATTTGCGGACAGCATTGATTTTCTGTACCATTTTCTTTACCATTTGAAGAAAACTGCTGCAGAATCGCATCGAATGCTTGTCGAAGCTTACGGTGAGCATGCTCTTGGTAAATCACAGTGCTTTGAGTGATTTAAAAAATCCAAAAGTGGTGATTTTGACGTGAGAAACGAAGAACATGGAAAACCACCGAAAAAGACAGTGAATTGCAAGCATTGTTGGATGAGGATGACGCTCAAACTCAACAACAACTCGCGGATCAATTGAATGTGACATGAGAAGCCGTCTCCATACGTTTGAAATCCATGGGAAAGATCCAAAAGATGGGAAAATGGGTTCCACATGAACTGAATGAAAGACAGCAGGAAAACCGAAAAACCACTTGCGAAATGCTGCTCGCCAGGTACAAAGGAAAGTCATTTCTCCATCGAATTGTGACTGGCGATGAAAAGTGGATATATTTTGAGAATTCTAAGCGTAAAAGATCACGGGTAACTCCAGGCGAATCATCGACATCGACTGCAAGGCCAAATCGCTATGGACGGAAGACAATGTTCTGTGTTTGGTGGGATCAGAAAGGTGTGATCTATTATGAGCTGCTAAAATCTGGCGAAACCGTTAATACTGATCGCTATCGACAACAAATGATCAATTTGAATCAAGCTTTGTGTGAAAAACGACCGGAATATCAAAAAAGGCAACACAAAGTGACTTTGCTTCATGATAATGCATCATCACACACAGCAAAACTAGTCAAGGAAACGATTGAGGCATTTGGGAAATACTTTCGCATGCGGCTTATTCACCAGACTTGGCTCCGTCCGATTACCACTTATTTGCATCGATGGGACACGCACTTGCTCAGCAGCGCTTCACTTCTTACGAAGATGTATGTGAAAATGGCTAGATGACTGGTTTGGCTCAAAAGAGCAACAATTTTTTTGGCGTGGCATCCACAAATTGTCAAACAGATGGAAAAAATGTATAGCTATCGATGGGCAATACTTCGAATAAAATATTTTTTATCATTTTCATGCAATAAACGTGTATTTTCTATTAAAAAATCCGGTTTCATATTTACATACCTGGTATATATTTTGATTGTATCTTTGTTAAAGAGAATACACTAAAGAAAAAGTGGTTATATAGCTGCCAAATGTCGAATAAAATAATTTCAATTAAATGTTCAATTAGTATAACTAAACAAAAATTTTATTTTCATAAATATTTAGTATTACCATTAGTATACTTATACTAAATAGTAAAAAAAGCATTTACGTTTTTTTTTTACATTCTGTTGTTTCAATTTTCGCCTTCTAGAAGTTCTGTTTACGTTTCTACTATTCTTTTATTACATTCGATCCGATTTTTATTTTCACCAGAGTTCTGAAGACAAAGTTTTGTACGATTCTGCACATATTAAATTCTAAATGCGGCCATTTAAACATTTACACTGCAGTAATTTTGAAGTGACTAGTTCTAAAGATCAAAGGGTACCTGAAGCCCTTCATCACCTACTGCTTTTTAACGGCGATTAAAAACGGGCAGATTATAACATTGTAAGTAACAAACGTTTTTGATGCAAAACATTTTACATAATTTAATCAACAATCTACAGTAAAAAGAGGAATATTTGGTTGAGTTATTAGTTTGTTGAGAATCAATCCCATGTGACAATCAGTTCCGAAACTCTGTTTCCTCTAATATAATGGTAATATTATTTTATATATTTAGGGAAAAATCGCCGATACCGCCATACCATTTTGTTTTTAGATAATATTTCTTAATTATAATAAACAAAAGATAAAAATAAACTTTAAATACATAAATACAAACTAAAAAGTGTCTTCTATCAGATAATATAAGCAGTTTTTATAATTTGTAATTTTGCAATAAATAATTTTTTAAGATAAACAAAAATAAGCATTTGATAAAATTGACACAATAGGCAGTAATATAATATATGCTATATATTTCTATCTTTTTTCTTTTACAGAAATTATCTGTATAAAATACTACGAATAAATTTGATACTATAAAGCAACATTATAAAAACATTATTAAGTTAATTCATGATATGTTTTACAGACAGGTATGCCGGTTTACATTGCACCGATTTTATATTTTAAATCGTATTATGAAGAAACTAAGGGAGAAAAAATAATATAAATAAAACTGGATTTAGGAAATTATAAGCATTTAAAACGATATAATATTATTAATAATGTAATCGTTATTGTTTAAATTACACAATTTGCAATTGAAAATCGTAAGAATTTTATTTTCACAGAAAATTATTTATTTATTTTCATAGAATTCGTTTTTAGCTGATTTTGTATAAAAACAAGCCAAAAATATACGAATTATGCGTTTACAATTTTTTAATTAACTTAATAGTTAACAGATCATGTTTTTGTTAGTAATATTAAATAAAGTCCAGCAATTAGTTTCTGAGAAATAAAAAAGTGTTGCTTTAGGAGACTTATGACAGTGTATCGGTGACTTTTCTTTATACTTATATTTATATATTCTATATTTATATACTCTTATATACTCTATATTTTTTATCATGTATTACAAAAAGACATGAAACATCGTATTAAATTCATTATATCTTGATATATTAATTTTTTTCCGTTTTACAATCCATTCATAGATATAAGGCGGTTTCTGTGATATCTTATGCGTGTTTAATATAATGTAATATTGTATATAATATTGTATATCTGAATTTCTACAATAAATTAAAAAATAGAAGACAAAACAATTAGTCAAAATCAAATTTTATTTGTAGTATATTGTATAACCTTTTACTTTACGAAAATAAATACTATGATAGTGTATACATGTAAGTACATAAAATTATGTACATATATATAAAAATATTTTGAGAATAAAAATAAAAAATAATAGTAAAATTAACATCACGTTTTATGTTTACATTAATAAATTATATTACCATTATAAAAATAATTGTACTTACAATACTTTTACATTACAAAGAGCATTGTATTGTGCATATATCTTAAATATCAAACATTTTATCAAAGTTATCAGTTTCAACTTAAGTCATCACGTATCATCAGAAGCCATATAAAAATTCATTAAGCATTTGTACTTAATATAAAGACAAAGTATTGCTAGTATAGTAACATTACATTTACATTTATTTGTGCCTTGTAATAATAGAGTAAAAGCATTAAATATGAAAAGGCACTAGTTCTGGATCGCATATATTTACAATAAATAATTATATAGTATTTTCTATATATTATTTAATGCATATCACAAGATTCTTTAGCATTTGCTTTATCTTTTTTAATTTTTTTATTGACAATAGCTGCATATTTTAATGTCATTAATTAATAAAAATGAAACATAAACTAGGATATCTATAAAAATTTATTTAAAATGTGATATCACATAAGAATTGTCTTATGGCTATTATACAGAAGGTAGTAAATAGCATTACATGTCATGAAAAAAAATCAATATATCATGCTCAATTAAAATTAAATCCTAAAAAAGGTAAAGCATTTGGTAAACTGATTCGCAATTAGTATATGGGGTCTAATTGTAAATAATTATTATTACTTAATTTAATCAAAATTAAAACGTATAAAACGGTATCGAAATGAAATAAAATCATCCATAATGTGATCTCTATGATTAATTATAACTATTAAATATTTTATTAATTTCATATCCTTCTAAATAAAAATATGAATTTTTTTTCAAGAGTGATCCACTTCTAGTGACTTCAATCTACGTATCTGTAAATAAAAATTCCGCGAAAAGAAAGGCAATCTGATCTAGATTATCTATGTCCATTCTGTGTTCAGTACTTGCTGATTAAACGGCATAAATACGTTATCCCGTTATCAGTGTACATATCTTATAAAGGAAGTTCCTCTCCTAGAGGAACTGCAAAAACTATTTTTGAAAACCTTAATAAAAAATATTAAAACGTGTTTATGTCTCATGCAGCAAGAACTAATTAAAGAACAGTTAAAGCCGACGACTCAGAAATTGACTATGACAGAGACGCTAGAAAGAGTGCTGGCACCATTATTGACCTTTCATTCGTTCTTCAATTTAGGCATGTTCGAATATCCTCGTGGACAATCTAGGACGTATCTCTCTTGCCTATATGCTTTAGCCAAATGGGGCTCTCTTACGTACTTTTTTTACTATCCACTATTCGCGACAAAATATCACAATATTGAACGACTTCTTACCGTTGGTCACCATTATATCAATTATCATTAGCTTCTGTCGTTTTAAGGTAAAAATTTTAAGATGTACTTTCTCTATATAATAATATTAGGTCTACATTTTCTTTATCCCTTTCGCCACATCGTTTTTTAATATTATAATACTTATCTTTTGTTTAATAGTATTTTTATTGAGAGGGACCCATTAAACGGGTCTTAAATTCACAATTATAGGCAAAAAATTATAAAAAGTTTTTAAGGCTTTCGATACCTTCAACTATGACTACTTTTAGTCAAACTCAAACTGCAGTCTATCCCATTCGGCCCGAATGGGATAGACTGCAGTTTGAGTTTGACTAAACTCGCTAATCTGCTCGTTCCTTATCAATCGCACGCACCAAGTACAAGTCTACATATATAACCCTTTTCCTCTTTTTTCATCTCATGCCGTTCTCTCCGGAATTTCCCAGGTACAACCATTCTCGGACCTTTATTTTTTAATATTTTTATCTTTGATTTGTCTAATATTTCTCTGTCTTCCGAGATCTTCATGTATGCAGACGATGTAATTCTTCTCAAATCCTTTCACCTTTCGATGTTTTAGCAGTCTGTTCCTTAGATCTTTAAATAAAGGTCTAAGATCTATTGCTAAATGATCTACTAATAATTTGCTGTCTCTAAATCCCTCTAAATCATCCTTGTCAATTCCTCAACATTATTATCCCATATTCAATCCTTCGATATTTCGCTTAACTCCGTTCTAATTCCTCGCTCCTTTTCTATTTTAAGACTCTTGGTGCTCAGGTTGACTCTTCGTGGACATTCACGTGTAACTTATGGAGTTACACGTGGCCGTCAAGTGTTGAGCTGCTTACACCCGTCTACATCTTCTTTATCCCCTTCGTCACATCCTTTCCTGCTCTCAAAAACTTCTCATTTCTCAATTACGCCGATGTCGTCTACGTTCCGGTTCTTAATCAACAACTCCTTAACCAGTGTACAGTATATCTAAAATTCATGCCTCTGCTTCTCCTATTACGTCCGTAAATACAACCATATATATCCGTATTATCAGAGATCTAGCTGGCTAGAATATGGCAATGTTTTATTCTCCACCTGTGTTATCTCGTTTTTCTTCCTTGCTTCTCTATATCTAGGAAGTGACATCTCCTTCAATTGAACTCTGAGCTTTATTCTATTTTTAACTTCCTTATCATCAGGTACCAAAGTTACTTATCCTTCCCCATTCATCGTTCCACTAAGTTCTGTGCCGTTCTTTCTCCTCAGTAAAATATTTTAATTCTCTTCCTATATCAAAAACCTCTTCCTCTTTATCTTCCTTCCATTCTGCTTCGTGTTTTATCACGTTTTATCATAATATTATATTTAACTCTTATCATTATACAAGCTACAATTTGGTGCCTCATCCATACAAATATGGGTCTCTAGAATCCGTTCAGTTTTTCATCTATTCAGAATGATTAAAAAAATCTCTAAAAATTCGCCATCATACTTTCAACTTTCTAAAATAAATATTGTAACTTTATTTTGGAAAATAATAAGATGTAGTATAATGTATAATTACCGAAAGACTCAAAGAAATTTGCACAAACAGGAATCGCTCGATCACTAGTGACCCATATTTGTAGGATAAGAGCATGGTGGAAGAGATAACATGTTGTGCTCAGAAAAATTAAAAGATAAATATTGTACTTTGGCAGAAATATAAACCTCAGGAAACGATTTTTTCGTGCAACCACATAGCTTGGCATAAATAGGCTTAGTATTTTTCTGTACCTAACTATTTGATTGTAGAGTATAATTCTGCATAGAAAAATGTAGATTGACATACCTTCTCCAAATATTTACAAAAAAATGAAAACCAGTTTAGAAGAATTCGATTCTAACATAGAAACGCGTTCAGAATGTAGTAATCATTAGTTGTGCATACTTTGGCATACTTTCTTGCCTTGGTCCAAGTACGTCATTTTACATCTTTTGCGTAGCTAGGTCTAGTTATTTTTTTGTTTCACAATGCAGTTCTATGCCACAGTCGTAGAAATAGAAAAGCGTATTTTTTGGCGTATTTTGGCATAGAAATTTTTCGCCAGGACTTCTATGATTGTCACGTTAGATACAAAGGCTACCAATTGCGAAATGAAGCAGTATTCACAGTCTGTTTTTATTTTAAAATTGTCCTAAATAATGTCTTAAGATATTAATATAGTTCTCGGATTGACATATGACATCTTAAGATTGTACTTAAGACAGTCTTAAATGCAAGAATCGATGTAAATACTGACCTATTTCGCATCGTGAAATTGGTATTGAACTTTCGTTGTTTAACACCTTTCCTTGTTTTAGGTTTCCCTTTCTATAGAAAGAGAATCTAAGTTGCATTATGATGTGTGTAAAACAAGGAAAATTCAATATCAATTTCATAATGCGAAACAGGTGTATAAAAAAAATATTTTGTCTCTTAAGCAACATTTATAGAAAGAGATGGTGGAGATTTAGAGAGAGAGAGAGACACTTGCAATTGAGCACTATCTCTTCCATGATAATTAAGAAAGACTGATGTAATTGATAAGTGTGAGGTGTTTGTGCGCGCGCGCGCGCGCGTGTGTGTGTGTGTGTATGCATACGTGCGTGCGTATGTGTATGATTTTAAATATTGCTTCACCACTTATTGCATCGCTGTCTTACAAGAAAGGTTAGGCAACTCAAAAATTCAGAAAATTCTGAAACATTGTGTGCAAATAGAGTAATTTCTCCATAACACAAAACTATTTTTTGTTCGTGCGGAATTATTGACATAATATCATTCCTTATACATAAAGGAATGATATCATACAAATATTTAACTGATTTTAGGTTTGATATATTGTTATTATTACTATTGCTGTTGTTGTTATTAATATATAAAAGCTCATAATACTTTAATATTTGTTGCTGTATTGATACTGTATTGATGGATTGTATTTGCCATTGACACTATTTCGCGATTGTATTGTATTTGCCATTTGACACTATTTCGCGCAGCCAACGCGAGACGAATACGGAACGCGTATACATAAGTATTTTCGTTCATATTTGAAAAATGGTTCTTCGGAACATAATTATAATATACATGTTTTCTGCATCAAATGCTCTTTGATTTGTGTTATATCAAAATTAAAAACATTTTTTAAATAAGAGTGTGGGAAAATAAAATAAATAATTTAAAAAAATTTTTTTTTATTGTAGTCCTAAAGTACTCTTAAAACCATTCAAATTTTATTCCGGAAATTTATTTGTATCTCTTATAGTTTCGATGATATTTGCTTCAAAGAAAAAAATCAATTTTTTTCAAAAAGATGTTTCACTTCCTAAAACTATAATTCCGCACAAACAAAAAATAGTTTTGTATTACGGCTGAACTACTTTACTTGTATACAAAGTTTCAGAATTTTTTGAGTTGCCTAGTATTCCTTATTAATTCCGATTTTTTGGTAGGCTTTGTAACAGCAGTTTTGCTGATGCTTAACTATTTGCAAGCTGTTTTAGTCTATTGTACTTTATTTTCATGTCTATTATTTTGTTAACACGCAATCTTGTCCATAGAGCTATAAACTAAATTAAATTAAAAAAAAATATTTTAAATAGATTAACTTTAATGCTAACATTATTATAATATAACTCTTTTTCTCATATTTTCTGTACACATTGCAATAACAATTATTTACTCAAATATAAAATATAAAATAATAATAATTTTTTTCTATGTCGCATAAACGATCAATATGATTTTTTTAAAGGAATTAAAAATGTGCTTACATAAACTTGCTATAATAGACGACACATTGGAAGCTGTCGGAGCGCCAAAGGCTACGTAACTGGATAATTCGAATGATAATCGTGGATTATTCAAATGATAATAATGGATTGTATACATTTTCCAGCGATTAGCATTTATTTATTTTTTTATGTTTTTTGTTTTTAATGATAAATTTCACCGGATTATTTATTTTGATGAATTCGGTGTTTCTGAAAGGTTATCCGACAAACGTCATTATCTTAAATGCTCTGATTTCTGCAGTTATCCTTGGGTTAGTATTATACATGTGTATACATTTACTTTGTAGCTATTTTATTGTGCATCAAAATGTTTACAGTGTGAAACACATAAAGACTTTTTGGTAACTTATAAAAAATGATCATGGAAGCTATCCATGATCATGATCTTGATATGTTTTCCTGATATGTTTTCATGATATGTATGTTATTGTCTATACAAAACATGTATAATATATACATTACTTATTTTGAGTTTTAAAAATATACTAAACAACAATTATTTGAAATAAATAATTAATCATTATTTTTCATTGTTAAATATTTATAAGAGATAAGCATCTTTAAAAAACGCTGCGAAGAAAGAAAATGTAGAGTAATGTAATCACACGAATAAACATACGATCAAAATTTCCACCTCCAATTTGATCTTGACATATAACGTAAAGCGAGTAACAGCAAGTAACAGCAAAAGTAACAGTAAAATTGTAACATAAAACTGACAGTAAAATCGTCATAAAAGAGAAATCGATAAAACTAACGGTAAAAGTAACTACCTACTTCTGGCTGTAAGAAAGAGCCGCGCCGCATGTCGATAAGTAGTTATGATATGATTAAATCAGACGCTATGTCTCCACAATAGAACAGGCTTCCATATTCAAAGCATCAAAGAAATGCCTTTCAAAAAACGTACAAAAGATTCGTACAAAAGATCCGTATTAAAGTTTCATCCTTGTGCTCGCAGTGTGCATGCAAATATTTGGACGGCTTCGGAGGCGCAATTGTAATAAAACTTGTTTCTACTATGAAATTTGTACGCTCTTCCCAAATGTCTCCGCGATTCGTCTTTGATGCATTAATGTCTATGAAGAGATGAATGATGTAACTTCACAGTTTCAAATTGGAATATGACGAAGTGACGTGATGTGATGTTTGAAACTGTTGGAGATTTTTAGCGAGTTTTGTGCGTTTTAGTCAAGGAAATATTAAATATAAAGTCTTTGAAAAAAGTGATTGGAATTGGAAATTTACACTTTTCGTATAAAAATGAATGTTAAGATAAACAAGTGACTGGATGTATTCTGTAAAAAAATCCGGATATTAACACAAAATTAATTTATTTATATTATTATTTAGGGATGCTCCGCATAATATGTTAAGGGATACAGAATATCAGATATCAAATTCTTTTCGAATATCCAATTATCTAAATTTTCCGGATATCTGGAAAGAGACTTCCAAAGAAAAAAAATAATGGCATAGTCCTTTAACCTAAGATGTTTTAACAAAAAGTCTTTTAAGGGGGGGGTCTACATTTGAGAGTCGATTTTAAAGACATTCTTTGAGAATTTTTTTAATAAATAAAAATTTAGATATAGTTAAAAACTAATATAAGTCTAGAAAGTGCTTACAATATACATATAAAAAAATATATTTTTTGTAGTTCTAATTTTTTACACAATAGTAATAAGATGGCCTTGAAATTAGGCTGCCTCATATGGTCAAACGATGATCAAGATACAGGTCATATTGTTGGTCTGATAGCAAAAATAAAGCTTTTCCTTATAATGAATGGAACTTGTAATTCTCACCCGAACTAGAACTAGAACAACCAACTAGAATAATTAATATCATATGCATATTTTTAAAATGACAACAGTTTGAAAAAATAATTCGAATTTTTCTCACGAATTTTTTCCTTTTATTTGACCTTCAAAAAAATAGAAAAAATTAACATAGACTATTAATTCTAGTATGGGCGATAATGACATGTTTTTTGAGTATAATTGTAAAAGTAGAGGTCAGTCGGACTTTCACTTTTTTTAGAATCATAATGATCATATTCGAAAATATCAGGCACGAATGGGACGATTGGGAAAAATCCCGAAGGGCCATTCGAATTCGAGCCGATCTAGACCAGCTCGAGACGGAAGCGCGAAGAGCGAATGCTAATATCTAAATCGTCGTAGCCGCTCCGAATCCAAGCGCTACTGTCCGCACACCGGCACACTCCATGATCCACTATCCATGGGTTATAATTTATTTTTAATAAATACATTAATAGTATAAATAAAGTTTATTTATAAATTTCGCGTTGTTTTCTTTTTGAGAGCGCATACTTCTGAAAACTAGAGAGCCTATAATAAGAGAGTCGCCAATAAGATTCACCACGTGATCTGAATCGTGCTCTCACCACGTGATCTCTTGATTGGCTCGTGGCATGGGCTCGAAATGATTAGAGCGACAATGACAAGAAGATAAAAAAGCTGCAACTTGTATCACTGTCATTCTAACCTTTTCTGAGCGCCATTTGCCTCAAGCCACTTGAATAGTCGTGAACAGTCTGGCATCACACATTGCAATCGTCCTGCCTCAACCAACCTCCACTCCACTGGTCTCCACTTACCGTCTTCACTTACAGTTGACACACTCGACACTTTCGCTCTCTATTTTATTTTTGTTAAGGTCAAACTGTCAATAGTATGTTTCAATAGTATGAACAAAAATGAAGGACTCTAAAACCAAAGCCAAAGATGGTGCTGAGAAAAAAAGAGGGAGAAGAAAGCGAAGAATGATGGAAGCAAAATCATGTAAAACATTAACAAATATGTTTTCTAAAATCTCTGAAAATGAGAAAAATTCCTTTGATATATAATGCCTTAGAATACTGCTAGAGTTGAAAAGAGCAAAGAAGCTAACGAGGAAATAGGATATGGTATTAATGATTCTTTTAAAAAAATAAGTTCCGATAGCGAAAAAAGAAGAGGTTTCGGAGAAAGTAGAAAAAATTCTACATGAGAAAATTCTACAGATTTAGATGACTATAACTTTTTTTTTAAAACCCGGATTCTACGGAATTGTTTTTTAAAAGTTTTTCAAAAAAAACTTTATTCTGTATTCGGTGTATTTGAGAACAGAGAAACAAGCAGCTTTAATTACAAATATGGCATGAAAGATTAGAAACATATGCATCAGAGAATCTTTGCATCTATGAACACGAATAAACAACGATACACGGAAATAATTGTGATTCATATTTTATGCATTTTAAAAATAAGACCATAGATAAGTTATTATTTAATCAGTATGCTCATAAGCGCAATCAATAAGTTATGAACAATCGATAAATATTAGATATTATTATTAACGTCATCAATTCATTGATAAGACAGGCCTTTCTTACAGAGGAAATTTTAATGAGATTGCAAAATGAGCTGCTTCGTTAGAAAATGAAAATATAGACCATGGAAATTTCCTAGAAATTATCTTGTTATCTAAATATGACACGATTTTAAAAAAACATCTGAATATAATCATCGAATGCAGCAAAAAAGCACATGAAAAAGGAAATACAACGAACTGGCAATTTTTCAACATTTCTATCAAAAACAACATTAAATTCAATGAAATTGATAATCATGAAGTTATTAACAGTCTGGCAGTGCAAAATACTTTACTAAAAAAAGCTTTAATTTATTAAATTGTGACAATACTTTAATAACAATTTTCTGTTTTTGTTCCTTATTTATATTAAAATTTATTTTAATTTTGTGATATAGTACCAAAGAGAAAAGTTTATTTTGTTTATTTATTAATAATGATGTTCCTTTTTAATATATTATGGAATTTTGTTTCCCCTCTCTCTTCCTTACAAGAGATTTTGATCAGGGCCGGCCGAATTTAATAGTTTCCCAGACCGGAAATTATATTCCATTTGTCCCTGGAAAACGGTTTTGGGAAAAAGGCAAATCAAGTTTTGCAATATTTGAGTACAAGTACCGCTCCGTTTTTAGTTAGAAACGAAAGTGACGCTCAGAAGAGAACGAAATTCTGCTCTATTGAAAAGAAATGTTCTAGAAGGATTTTGAAAGGTTAAATATAAATAATGGCGAACACCGGTTATAGCAATTGGTTGATGCGCGCAATTTGAATCGATCTAGTGACCCCAAACACCATATCATTTTATCTAGTATATCTGGACAATTTTCTTTTCTCCTAAAAATCATTTTTGTGGGATATTCTTGAGACTATAAGCTTTCAAAAACAGCAAAAATAATTGATATTTTTTACCTCTAAAACTTAAAATTTCCCTTAATAAAATACATTTGTTTAATGCTTTTAGCAATTGTTTAGCAATTTTGTTTAACATTTTTTAGCTTACTGATTGAAAAGTTGTTATTTTTTATAAGACGCGTAGTTTTCTGATGGCTTTCTTTATCTGTAAACGAATTATAGTTTAAAACGATTAAAATCGAATTATAAATTTTAAACAAAACTCATTTTGAAATTCTGCTCCTCATATATGTATAAAATATTATTATTGAAACATAACAAATAAATAATGAAATTCTAATTTAATCCGACTTCTAATTATTTATTAACGCAATTAATGTTAATATGCTTATACACACATGCTTATAATGTTAATAAAATTTTATAATGTTAATAAAAGATATGACTAATTCTTTTCAATGTAGATGCATAAGCTCCAGATTTCATCGAATCAATGAACGTATACGTGTATTATGTTCTGATCTGCTCGAAAGTAGTACAGATTACAGAAGACAAACTAGATCCATCTTTGTGCATCAGCGGATAACAGGAGCTAAGGATCACAATCAATATATTATAATGTAATAATTATTTAATAAAATTACTGTGTACACACGCATGTATATATGCATGGAGAATGTCTCAATCTAACTTTTACATATTTCAAAAAGTATAAAAAAAATGTTTTCTATGAAAATGCAATTACTCTGAGAAAAGCCTAATGTGATCACGTTATACTTTTTTAGATAGAGAGACGCAATAAAAAAGACATTGTGTTTATTTGAGCTTTTTAAAATGGAATTACGACATTTTACGTAATATGATTTCTCTATAATCATTCTGCATGTAAAAATATTAAGTTAGAAATATAAAAAACTAATAATTTACGAGATATTTTAGGTACAATTTTCTGGCACATATAATTGACATGATACATTAAATATCTCATAAACCATTAATTTTTTGATAATCATAATATCTTAATACTTTTATGAGTAGAATAATGACATGAGTCAGGTGTAAAGAAAAAATATAATTGTTTAACAAAATAATTCATTATACCTACGTATTTTTTTAAAACTTTAAATAAACGAACTTTTTGCTAATTTCGATAATCTTGACATATATTGTCAAGATCATGATTCTAAGTGACCTCTTACAAGTTTTTTAATCATCGCTTGTCTTTCTTTAAAAAATTCTTTAAAAAACTATTATCAAATAAAGTTGATAATATTATATACATATTATATACATGTTTATTTTAAGTGGAATAAAGCAAACGATTCTCTGCTTTCAAAATGAAAAATCCGAGAGAGAGAGAGAGAGAGAGAGAGAGAGAGAGAGAGTGTGTGTGTGTGTGTGTGTGTGTGTGTGTGTGTGT
>Ga0157364_1000405_pt1 | contig 28255 bp, 14 predicted proteins | sample AttsexASBM2_FD_111476 | JGI IMG/M metagenome (GOLD analysis project Ga0157364, IMG submission 111476) | Fungus gardens microbial communities from leaf cutter ant in Ribeirão Preto, State of São Paulo, Brazil - Atta sexdens ASBM2 | ecosystem: Host-associated > Fungi > Mycelium > Unclassified ... | reverse complement strand
AGTCATTTAACGAAACGTTGAAAATTTTTATTATTATTGAAATTTAATGGTGGAAAAAAAGGAGTCTTATTTTATTCTCTTAATTCGTTTTGAGGATCGCAATGTAAGATTCGACAAGCTTTAATTAAATTTAATTTATGCTCAAATATTTTTTATGAAACAAAATTTAATTAGCTAACAAAATATGTATAAAATAGAATCAGATTGTACTTTTGGTACAAGATATTTTCATTCAAAACTAATTATAAATAATAACATTAAGAATATCGCAGATTTAATAAAATATTAACGATTGAATTAGTCACCATAATTGCAACAAGCTTTTATCAAAATTTGATAGCAACCTGTGGGATCAATAGCAACAATTCACACATGTCAGTTCGATGAGATTTATTAGAGATTCATGTATGATTGCATTGCATGATGCTGTACGCAGTTTCCTGATTGTTTTATCAAAAGCCATTACATCAAAAGCATTTCAGAAATCTATTGCATAACTCGCGCTAATGTTGAGATATGAAGACATAGCCGCGATAGCGGCGATAAGAACAATGAGCTCGATATTTCTGCCGCCAATTCACGAGGTTCTCTATCGGGACTCAGTACATGGGCTGCAAGACGGTTACGTGTCCGGAATCTTGGAAGAACACGAAGGAAGAGCTTGTAAGCGTCGGTTCTCTCTCCACCCTTTCCTTGCCTGTCTTCTCCTATATTTCACCTAACGTGTGCTGAAAATTTACTACGTGCACTCCGAGATTATTCCGTGTTCCGGAAATACGCGTTTAACCATGGAATGAGAGAAAGAGAAAGATAGAAAACCAAGCGCAGGATTCTCGATTATGATATGCTGAAAGCAGCAACTTTTGCTGCGGCATGCGTAATGCAACACTGTGACATTTTGAAGTTTAAAAGGCGAATATTCTTCTCGAAGGGATTGCTTAAATCGAATCAATTCGAAAAAAATTTTAAAGTCTGTATATAAAACTTATATGGAAACCAGCTGAATTAATTAAAAATTTTAAAAATTTAAAGCCATTAAACTTATAGCTATTAAACTTATTCTTTTTTAATTAAATTTATTTTCAAATATAATTTTATAACGCTAAATTAAAAAGTATGTAAAGTAATTATATATTTATAATTTTAGCTAGTAAAATTACGGAAGAATATCTTTGAAAGTTATTTATAAATTAACGAAACTACAAAGAAAAGTAAATTAATGCCTCATATTTCTTAATCTTATTACTAATTTTTACAGTTTAAAAAAATGTATGAATTTTGAAATAGACCGTGCAAAACAAGAACAATTAATGTGCAAAGTACATGTGCATAAATTGCCTAACAAAAAAGTGAAAAAAAAATCAAGATATGCGCACTCTCGAGTCAAACATGGTTTTCTACGATCGGCGGCATTATCGCACGATATCATTAATATAATAAGAAATATCCATGCTGTCGCTCCGTGAGTGAGTTGCACAAAAATACTGTCTCGCGCGAAAATCAGAAAAGCGACAGCATTTTCGTACCTTCAAACGAGAAAACTAGGTCGAGCTTGACAGCTTTTGCCTCGATTTTTGAAGCATCGCTTCGAAGTCCTTTTATCCTTCTTTTTTTTAAACAACTGAATCATCTATCTATGTAAAAAGGAGCGTTTGTTCAACAAATGTGAGAAAAATCGGAGAAGATATCTGTGAAATCATTTCGGTTCGACTAGGCGGCCAGTTGAACAAGATCTCTTCGGCGTATATATATATATATATATATATATATATATATATATATCCTAAGAATATAAATGTGTAATTTTTATAGAAATTTTCCGTTTTATGCTTCCTGAAAAATTCTATAACGATATTATCGATATAATTTTATTAGTATAACAATAGAATGATAATATGAAAAGACTGATAAAATTATTTACACGATACGTACGAAGTACGTTTTTCACATATAGCTACATGTGTATCTACGTATTTTCTAATTTTTGAAATTTTATTTATATTTGTTGTATCATGTAAGTAATGCAAAAATATTACTGATTATAGTGGAGAATATATAACATTTAGGAAACTAAGAATCAATAATAATTAATAAATAAAAAACTTGAGTTTCGAGTATAAATGTGTATTGTTCCACTTCACCTATTTCTCTCACGCAAGTCGTGTACGTAAAGTTATACCTGCACAAGTTCGAATTGAAGGACCTGTCGCGTGTGTCATGAGCGTGCACGGAATGCTTTTGTGCGCATTCGCACACAAACATCCACGAGAGGGTTGTCGCTGGGCCAGACTCGTATGCGTGCTGAAACTTAATGCTAAATTATACACGGAGTGCTCCTACGCGTGACAGCATGATAATAATATTCTGCGTGCTTATTTTTAGATATTTCAAATATCAAATTTTTCATAATCTCTGTTATGCACAAAGCGAATAAAAAGATAATATATTTTATAAATATTAAAAATATTACATATGCTGCAAAACAAAAAATTATAAAAAGTTATTATAAAGTGATCATTAATAATTAAATCAATACTTTGATCAAACAAAATCAACATTACTTTGTACTATTAATAAATTTACAAAATAGCTCTTTTTTCACTACATTATTAATTTATTTTATATCGCAATAAAGCATATAGAGAGTACCAATCAGAAAACAGAAATGTAGAATACAATAAAAAAACAAATAATTCAACGAAATTCTGATGAATTAATTCAAGTAACAATATTAATTTTAAAATGTCTGTTTTTGAAATATAATATTTAGCTTCTTCCGTACTGTAAAATAATTCGTTATAATATACGTAGCTTTAGGCGCTAATTCTGAATGAATCATTCCAAATATATATAAGAAAGAGAGGGAAGAGAACAAAATGTAAACAATATTTACGCAGAAATAATCATTCATGTTGAAACAATGAAACAAATACAACTGTTATCCGTTCTCGCTCGCTGTGATTAATCGTACAGCGATGAATCATCCAACATGCGTACATGATATTTCATTCTAAATGATTCACATTACGTTATTACGATAGGTAGACGATTCAGTGTAATTAAAATTTTCAAATTTATAAAACGAGATATACATCTTTCATTTCCAAAAAGCCATGAATATCTGTCGAATTAGACTACGCAGTGCAGTTTCTTTCTGATGACATATCTAAACGAAAACTTGTTTATCCAATGTGTGGTGTATGTTTCATTCAGGACTGGTCACCAAGAATGAATCATATAAATTCGGTTCAAATAACGGTGCATCACGATTTTTGACATTGTTGTTTCACAGATATGACACAACCGTGAACCGAAAGAATTCATCCGGTCGTGCGGGAATAATGTACCTTGGATGTAACGCGAGCGAGGTATGAGGTTTCGCCGAGCAGGCGTTTATCATAATTCCCATGCGGAATCGCCGTCAGGATATCTACGTTATCTCGGGTAAATGTGTAAAGCGGCCGAAACACACGCGAGTGCGCAAAACGTAATTTTCCCGTAAAATGATATCAGTAGAGCTGGACTCGCTGCTCATGCAAATGTATCGTGAATCCTTTTTTTTTCAACTCCAGATAGAGCTGTTAAACTCGACCGTCCCGACGAGAAAGTTTCTTCCTCCTCTTTGTGTGAAGAATGTATCAAATATCGCCTCTCCGCAGAATACACACGTTTTATCGCGATGGTATAAATGCGGATAATAATCACGAGACTCGTTTCACGGCTCAATTGAAAAGTGGTTTATTATTACCGGAGCATCTCCACGGTCGCTTTAAAATTCAACGACTCCTGTACGACACTCTCGGTAGAGTTGTGTCGGCATTATCGACACGATTACACACGCTCTCCGACATTTTTTTTCCTTCCACTTTTTATTGTGCAATATTAAATTCATGATAAACCGGTGTTACGTCAGCACCGTAGTTACGCATGGTAATCCGCGGATGATCCGGCAATCACGACCCCGTTGAATAAATGCGTCCAATCGGTTCGCGTGCGAGCGCTCGCATATGCCATCGACACGGTCATTAACGTCTCCATATTGATAACGAAATCGCTGTAAACGCTAGCGCGCTGCCGACGCAAAGGGAATGCTGAAACGTCGATGGTCACGAGCGTAAATGAAGTTATCGGACTACCGTCGACGTGAGCACGATAAACGGCCGTCAGAAAAAAAAAATACGTAAATAAACGACGCTGGCTGGGGAACTGACGCGCACGGACGCGCGGCGTCGATTTTAATTCACGCGGCCATCCTGTTTTTCGCGTGCCATGGAACGCACCGCGCAGGATTGGCGGCATTTACGATATTTGCGAGAGAACTGTAAGTCGCGATCATTATATATATGTACACATTTATAAGATAAAATTTAAGGTTAAATCGCACGCCATCTGTGCCAAGCATTAATATCCATTTCAACCGGATGCGAATGTGCGGGAGAATCGCGCGCGAACGTACACGCGACACGCATCCGTGCGCATTCACGCACATCATCATGGGTGACGTGTAGTAAATGCAACTGCCGTGCACCGGTAAAAGTGACGCCCTTTCAGACGAAATCAAAATTTATGTCGCTGCCGTTACACGTGCCGCCAATACAGTAATATTTTGTAATAACCGCAACAAAACACTCCTCCCGCATTGTTCGTGTTAGGTATTTGCCGTAGAAGTAGCGGTTTAACTTCAGTTTAACGATGAGATTTAATATCAAGATTACGTAAAATCAAATATGCTGCTGTGAGCTTAAAATTGCATTGAATTTCGGCGAATCTTAAAACTAATTCCCGCAATCACTTGGTGATCGCACAAATATTTATAATTAATATAAATTAATGTAAAGAGAAATTATCTAAAATTTAATTTTAAAATGTCATATTAAAAAAAAACTAAAATCTCTCTACATTTAATATGCAACTGAAATATTCTTATCTAAAACAAATACGAAAAATTTGATTATTTGTAAAAAGAGCGGTTTATAAAAGTTTACAGTCGTATTACAATCGTACGCAATGTCAACCCTTAATATAACAAGCTAATCAATCTTCTTAAATGCGAACGCGTGGACACAAGTATTATTTGCAGGATATTTTTATGGTGAATGGATAACGAGAAGAGATTTTTCATGACAGCCAACCATCCGGTCGCGAAAATGATTGGCTTAACGAGTGCTGTGGAAGGAATGCTTCTAAGAGGTCGAGAAAAAGCGACGAATGAATAACGACCGAGACGCCTGTGAAAACAGAACCGCGCGACATTTTCTTCCTACTGCGCCGTCGCTAATGGACGGTTTCGGATTTAGTCATATCCGTATTACCGTGAGGAACATTAATCTGTATCACTGTGCACGCGCAAACGTCTGAACTTTTACACTCAACTGGAATCTTCCAAGGAGAAAGCATGCATTATAGGAGACAGATGAAAATGCCATATTTTAAAAATTATTTTTCACTCAATATTCCACAAGCTTGGAATAAAATATTATTTAAATTATATTATAAAATTATAAAAAGCATTTTTACTATAAGTATCTCAAATGATAGAGAGCTAAATAAAATCAATGCGATAATTAATTATATTCATAATATAATTAATACGCGAAAGTTATTTGGGAGAAACAATTAATCAACAAACCGATTGTCTTTAAACCTATTTTGTAATTTTAGTAAAATTAAATTTTAGTAAAATTAAAAGGAAAAGAATCTATGAAATCATACGCATTTACTTATCATTAAATACTTTCATTATAATTTTTGTTTATAATTTTCATAATTTTTTAATTATTTTCACAATTTTTAGTTCATAAATCCAGTAATTAATTCTTATTTGTTTTTCTTATTTTAATATTAAATCATCAGTTTAATATTAAATTAAAAATTATAATAATAGTAAGAATTTTATTAATTAATTCTATCAGATTAAAAAGTTGTATTTTGAATAATATTTTTTTAATGCATCATGATACTGAAATTTAGTAAAATAAGATTAAAAAGTAACCGTTAGTGAGAACAGAAGAATTGTTTCAGACCACCGATATTGCGATCTCAAGCATCACGCGAGTATTTCCAACGGCAGAAGCAATTGCACAAAGAAGTCGGGGATTCTCTCAGATGTGAGAAGAAGAGGAAGAAAAGAGTGCAAGATAGATAGATAGAGACAGGGCCGTCTAGAAAGACAGTCGGAACCGACGGAACGTAAGAAGATTCCGGAGTTGAAAGAGCAGACTCCTGTAGCTCTCCCTCGAAAGGTGAGGCTGCACAAGCCTTCACCCTCGCCGCTATGCGCACCACCTCTTTCTCTCTCCGTTTTCTACGATCTATAGCCGGCTTAACTCCGGCATGCTCGTATTTTACGGGGCACAACGCACACAAACACACACATATGTACATATACGCACATACCATATATGTGTATATGTGGTCGCACGCTGCAGGACCGTTCCCCTTCTCTTTACTCACGGAAGCGTGTCTTGGCGCTCCAGGGTTCCTTTTCTTCCTCACAGGTTTACGTTGTGTCACAAGCTTGCATTCTCCCTGAAACCTTGGCGCCCATCCCTCAATCCGTATAAGCTAAAAACGACTTGGTCGCTTAAGGTTTCGCTTAATCTTCCCTTATCCCTCAGCGTGGCAGGTACCCGTAAGATCGTAGAAGATCTGCCCCGCCTTCGTTCCTTTTTTCGTCGTCAAGGACGGGTGGAGGAGGCGACGATCGTGTCGCCTCGGTGACACATCTAGAACGATCCCTCTTTCCGCCGGTCGGCGGGTCTCGGATTGTACGGGATTAATATTGATGAAGGGGAACTTAAAAAGGAGATGGGGATAGATCGAGGTAGAATCATATTCGCTGTGCGTAAACGTGTAGTGGTCGATGACCCAAGTTTTATAAAATGTAAAATGCACTACAGATAACGTTGTATCCAGTTTAAAATTTATCATTTAATTGGAAGAGAGAGAGAGAGAGAGAGAGAGAGAGAGGAAATAAATTTAAAAAATCAGTTATTGTTTATGAAAAATAAAAATTCTCTATATTATCCATAAAATTAATGAGCTATTATTGCGACACATCGATCGAGTTGTATAAAGTTTTATTTTTACTTGAAATAAAATTAACGTCACCTGAAGCAAATAATAAACAAATTAGCTAAGCAGCTGTTAAGAATGTGAAATATTGGATTGAATAAATAAGATAACTAAATTAAATTGGAAAGTGTCACAGATGCATTTGTACACGATAAAACGAGCTCTACACGTCCTTCGTTTTCTACAGCAATTTCATTATTGTTCGTCTGAGATCCAAAGTCAGTCGATCACTCGCACGATCCCACACAACTTACTTACGGATCTGCTCCGACGCGTTCGTACGAATAAATCTAAAACCCGAGGCTTGGGTGACACGACACACGTCGTGTTCTGCTCTTTTATTCGGGGAAAGATAAAAGTCGGTCCCCCCGATCAGTCATTGCGACAGCACTCCCGCAATGACACGAAACAAATCGAAAAGAAGAGGAAACGATTCGTTTCTTACTGCTGAACCGAGTTTACATGGAAATAGAAAGAAGATATATCATGTTATCAAACTATTTGTATACATTTTTCAAGAGAAAATTAAATGGCATAGAGTAGAAAGTAAATAAATAAAATAATGATTTTGTAATAATAATTAGTCATCAATAAAATATTTTTTTAAATGAATTTATTCAATAGATATTAAAAGATTATTGATTTTTTCACTGAAATATTATTGTCATTCAGTAAATAAGTTTTATAAGTAAAAAAATTTGAAAAATTTGGAACAAGTTTTAAAATTAATTTCACATCGATAAAATGAAATGACAATGCCGCTTGAGCAACTTCCGTTTAATTCAGTTATGGTTGCTCCGCATAAATTATGACATGACCGTTAAAGGTATTAACTAGTACCAACTTCCCGGACGGCCATTCGTTCCAGTGGTAACCAACCCCCCTAGTTATTCGACACTGGTTATCCGACATGGATTAACATGGTCTAATTAGCATGTCTACGACAACCAGAATTCTCAAGCGGATCATTGATTTATATTTCGAAAGGATGATATTGAGGAAGGAAATTAAAATAAGTTGTAATTCAAATTTATAAGTACTTATTACAGGATCAGAATAGAAATTTAATATTTTCAAAATTAAAAATGATTTAAGATATAATATTTTTTGTATACTTCTGAATTTCTTTTTATCTCCTAATCAAATCCTCCATAATATTCTAATATCGTTGACAAATTAAATATTTTATAATTTCTCAAGAGATTAAAATGCAAAGGAAAAATAATTTAATCGATAAATAGATTTGCGCAATTACATACACGCAAGGCAAAGAAAAATAATATGGATCCTTTGTTGTCTAAAACATTGGCTATTTCTCTCTCTTCCTCCCTCACTATCACTTTTTTCTTCTTTCTCTCTTCTCTTCGCCGACACATTTCCCGATGGCGGACCAACTCTTTCTTTTTCCCGCCTTTTCTCCTTTTACTCCTCGATTCCTTTCAGCAGTTTCCTTCAGATTCTGTTATGAACGCTTCCACAGAAACGGCGCCCGATATCCGCGTCGCGGTACCGTTGCGGGACTTTTTGGTACGGACTTTTGCCCCTTTCAGGGTAAACCAGAGCTGTATGACGGAGGAACGCAGGAAGACGAGGGCAGTGAGGGTGGACACAGTAGTTCTTCATGCGAGGGGAGAAGGGATCCTTTATATCGAGGGCACCGACCGTGAATCCGGTACCAGTATCTGTACACGCCACTCTTCCTGCTCAACGCAAAAACATGGTCCACATCTCTGAAATTTCGCGTAGAACCGCGCGTCACTTTGTGACGAATCTATCTTTAAATGAAAATAAATGTTTTGCAATAATCTTTTCGAAAAAAAGACATTAAATAAGAACGGATAAATCATGGCGTAATATATTTAACTCATAGTCTACATTATTAAATTCCAAAGAATAGTACTTCAAATAAAAAATTTTGTAATGTAATGTATAGTAAAAAAGTACAGAAAAAAATGTTTGATTGAATTAACTAGAATTTTGGTGGAAATCAACAATTCAAAATTGTAGTTAAATCTAAAAGATTTCTGGTTAAATCAGTTAAAATGCTAGTTGAAATAACCAACATTCAGTAGATTTAACCAGAAATCTTATAAATTTAATTAGAATTCTGAATTTCATTTTCTACCAAAGTTTCAGTTAATTCAACCAAAATTTTTTTTCGTGTAGGTACTTAAAAAATAATAAATTAGAGAGACTTCAACATTATTATTCTCTACATTTGCTTTGTAAAGTTCAACCAGTATTTACAAAGTTACTTCCAAATATCACTTTAATTACGTTATTTTTATTATATGTATAATCGCGGCACTCGCGACACACATTACGAGAAAGATGTGTTATACAAAATCAATTCGATTGTTCCACCAGTCCAGTTCTTGCGCGTGGCAGACGCCCCAGCAAAGTTTCGGAACGAATCCTTCCCTTTTCCAGAAGTCACAAAGGCTTTTCTTGCATTATTTTCGCCAGAGCACGCCGAGGGATTGCATCCTCCGATGGTGGATCAGCCGGAGCGAGAATAAAGGAAGGGAAACGCGGGAGGAGGGATACGAAAAACGGCGGAGGTAGCCGCGATGCAGAAGAACGGAACCGCGCCAGCATGGTCAGCCAAAGGCAAAACAAGAGCCACAAGCTTTATTGACTGGAACCGATGAAAAACGAGGAGAGAGATCGACCATCGCCACCATTCCGCTGCGCCGAGTTCGAACCGAACCGAACTGAGCCACGCCACGCCACGTCGGTCCACTCCGAAACTCGAGCTTCGAGGGAGATGGATGGGGGGATAAAAGTTCTCTCGCGTCTCGCATCGATGCGATAGGTAAATACGCGGGGATAGATACGTGACGTTACCTACGCGAGTACATATGTGCCACGGTGTATACGCGTTTCCCACGAGCTACGCGTCGGAAGGGTACATCGCCCTCGTGTAACTGCCAAAGTTTTGCCGTCCACCCCTGTGCGCAGTACGATCCATTCGTAATTTTCATCTTAACGATCGTGTTCGATAATTCCTCGCAATCTCCATCGAATTATCAAATCCTGTCGTGCGAAACGATTCACTAATCCGTATTCGACGAGTCGTTCGTGCTTAACTTTAAACAATATAGCAAAGCCAGACACTTCAAGTTTAATGGTAATTTCTGTACTGTGCCATTTCAAAAGTTTATGATAATATTTCTGGTACTTGTACCATTTCAAGTTTATGATAATATCTGTATTTTACTTGTAAATATTAATCTACAAATTTAATTTTTGTTTTAATGAAATAGCGAAAGATTATTTTGAAATTCGACACAGAGAAATTTTTATATGCAACGCTGCACAATTTTGTTTCAAGTCCAATTTTTGTATATACGCGAATATATCCTGCAGAGTTTTAGAATACAATTTTTGACCTACGGCGATTTGTTTACTCGTTACATTGCAGTTTTTACGAAAACGGAAATGCGTTTCCGAAGAAAAAAATGATTCGACAATTCGTATGCCGCCTTTTTCTATTTTATGTCGACCGCACGCGAGAAAGCATTTCCAGATCCCCGAATATTTCTCCGCTCGCGCGGCCCCGGCCTCTACGGGCTGATGCACTCGCGTATTGCATTTCTAGCAGACAGCTACGTGGTCATGCTACATAACCGGTACGTACGTACGTACATACATACATACGTATATGGGAGTTACGTGTCGAATCAACTACGATCGGGGAACAGCTGACGCGATGTCCCACCGACCAATCAGTTTTATCCGTCGTGGAACCGGCCCCCATCGTTCGTCGTGCAATTTCGAAGATTGCGCCGCAGCACACGATGACGACCGGCAGTGACATCGCCGGGCCATCGACTTCCGGTTCCGTCTGAAAACCGCAGCGTCAAAGATTAACGACGTATCGTGACTCGTGTCACGGTCGGTGAGCAACGAATCGGCCGGCGCGGCGAGTCCCAGACATGGTCCCCGTGGAACCCGACCGAGACCGAAAAAAATGGAAAACCGTAGGAGGAGGAAGAGTAATCGTCCACGACGTTCCTCGAGGCGAAACGTTGGCCCTCTCTCATATATACATACAGTACGTACACACGCACGCAACACATGTACAAATACAAACGACTGTATACTAGAGAGGTACATGATCGCAGTCCAAGTCGGAAGTTACTTTAAGCTTTGATAAAAGTTTCCGCTTCGTTTAGGGGTAAACTTGGATCGATTCAATTTCATATTGTAGCCTTATGCCGGGACCGGTATTGCACTATTTAAATGTGTGCGAGACATATATGCTTGTGTATCATGCGTGAGAGTCGTATTCAGATCGGATAAAAGTTTAAAGTTGTGACTCTTACTAGTAAACCTCGGTAACTTCAGCGACGCGAATGGAAAAGAAGGTTTTTCGCGCATTCTCTTTTTTCCTTACCGAAAGAAGAGGCAACGAAGCGTACAAGAAGAAACGAGAGGAGAGGGATGAACGCAATGAGAGTCGTTTAATGTCGTAATTGCGCCAATTTCGAGTCGCTCCTCTTTTTCTATCCCGTTCGCTTTTCATCTCTTCAATGCTACTTCTGGTAATGAGAATGAAACAAACGCTTGCATCGAATCGAGCCGGCAATATCGCTCGCTGAAGCGAAACAAAAGATCTCGCGGCAGACATCGAGTTTGAAACAAAGTCTTTATCAATTGATGATTACTTAATAATTGAATTTGTGAGCAGAAGCAAAGTATAATTTTAAATAGGAAGCGAACAAAAAATAGGCATTACAATTGTATGTACTTTCATAAATTATAATAAAACAAATTTTTATAAGTTGCAAAAGATAAAGTAGCTAATAAACAATAATAAACATTTTTCTTTACTAAGTTTATAACAAATAAGAATATAAAATATTATAATAGATATATCTGACTAAAATATATATATATATAATCTTCTATTATATGTGAGAACATATCTCTAATCATTATGTGTCCGAAATTCTGAAGAAATTCGAATTTCTAAAAATCTATATCTTATCTTAAATACACACAATAATCTTACTTAAACGATTTACTCATCAAACGAGCTTTTACTGCCGGCCTCGTGAGCAAAAATTTGCATTCAAAGACAGTGCGAGGAAGGGTAAAATTCGAGAGAGATTTTACGCGCATCCAGAGTCGTAAAGATGCTTTGAGAGCAAAATGTTTTCGTTTTGAGGTCCTTTAATGTTCTTCAGAGCTTTCCCGCGGGAAACCCCTCTTCTTTTCACGCGAGTGCAGCGACACGGTGGTGGTCGGGTTTTTAACTCATTCTTTCATGCATTTGCAGCTTTTTTATGACGCCTTTGATGTGACTAGTTGGAGTTGCGCGCGAGTTTCCGCGTCATATAGGTATGTGTAGACGCAGAGACACGACACACCCTCGCATACATATATACAACGAGTTTATAGGTAGAAACCCGACTACGTCCTTCACTTTTTCCGCCTTTCCGGGATCTCCTTCTCTTCTCTTTGTTTATACAGCACCTCTTGGATGGTTGGATAACATTCAGGAGCAACCTCTTCAGCCCTGAACCACTCCCTCTATTTCCCTCCATCCGCCACCGCCATCACCGCTACCGCCGCGCCGCTAATCACTCTGCCACGAACGTATTGTCGGTTTTGCTTTCTTCTTTTGCCATTGCTGTGAGGGAGAGGAGTTGCCGTGAAAGAGCGAAAAAAAGAAGCAGTTGACGATGAAATGAATTGATCGATGGCGGGAACAGAAAACGAAACACTCGAGAGATTCGTTCGTTCAATATTCTTCGTATGTAAATTAAAGTAAAACTAGTATGTATTCTCAGGGATGGACTCTAATCCAATAAATGTAAGATTATAAAATTAATTTAAAACGATGATGAAATAAAATGATGAAATGAGATGATATAGTAATTTCGACAAGAAAATAATATTTTTTATAAAAATTTTACAAATTAAGTATTTTATAAAAGTAATATCTTTTATAAAAATATTACAAATATTATAATAATATTTAATAAAGTATAAAAAAATTTTATAAAATGTTTTGAAAATTACATAATGGTTTCATTTACTAGACTGTTTCGCATCATTTGAAACATTAAAACCTTGTTTTTTTAAATCTTATAAAATATAGCTACATTAAAAAAATTAAATAAAAATTCTTATAAAAATAATGAAGAGATAAATAAGTGAAGCTACAATAAACAAAAAATAATAAAATTGTATCGCAAATTAAAGTAGTAACTCCACGTGAGATGAATAAATTAAACTTTGTAACATATATATATAGTCGACTGTATGCATAACATACTACACAGAGATGACTAAGCCAACGCGCGAGAAAGAGATAGAAAAAGTAAATGGATGACGAAAAGAAAATGACACTTGGCGCGGAGGAGGAGAAGCAATTCCACTCTCAGTTTCCTTTTTTCCATTCTCTCATCCCGTCGTCACCCATTCTCCAACATCGTTCTCTTTCCCTTTTATTTTTTCGTACCTACGACATTCGTCGCCCGTGCACCACGCTTGCGATCCGACACGAACGGGAACGAGGACAAGGAACGCGTCTTGCCCGTGACCCCCACGGAGTCGTGACGATTGTAATTTACATAAGCTTTCTTTTCGTTTCGATGACGACATCGCTGAGACTACAGCAGTGAAGAAGCGAATAGGAAACGACTGAACGATCGAATTCTTTGCGCTTCGCACTTTAGATCGTCGCGATACAGAATCGAGTTTTTAACAAGAAGGATAAAAGGCCATTTTACCGTTATTTATATCTTGATTATCTTCGCTATATATCAGAAATTAAGTTGAAATGAAAACGAAATAAAATGTTAATACAACATCAAGCTACATTCTAGAAAATTTATTAGTTAGTAAATTTTCATAAAAACTAGAAAAAAAGATTCCATAAACAAACAAATTGTAAATTTTAAATAACTAATCTTTTTCTTGAGCTAGAATTAAAAAAAGAAATCATTTATTTTTAAATATAAAAAATTACATGTACATATATATATATATATATAAAATATTTAAACTGTAGCTATTTAAATAGAATCATATTTTTTTAACAGTTTAAAGTGCACTCTCGATTTATGCAAATTTGTAGTGGCAATCGTTTAATTTCTTTAAACAAATTTCTTAATAATGATACTATCGTATCGTTATAGTTCGAATGTATCGTGACGATAATGCAATTATCACCGTACGACAAGCTATCTCTCGCCCGGCTTCTTGGGAATGGAAGTTCTCAGTCGCGTAATTGGTACGTGACTGGCTGTTCTCCGCTACTCGCGTATCTATATTTGTGCTGTAGCTCTTTAATGAAACGATATTATCTTTACGACTCGTTCTCTTGATAATAGGGTTAGAGGAACCGGGACTATGCGAGCAATGCGGCGCGTAATTGAGGCTCGCACAGTTGCGTCTCTTCCGCGAATGAAAATTTTTGCGCTCCTGCAAAGTTACGTGAAATAGCTCTCACGATCTTTTCGGCCTTGAGTATAGGATGTAGACACATTCCTCGAGTCAATTTTACCGGTCTAGTCGACGTGAAAAACTTCATAAGCCAGAACCTTTCGTGTCTTATGAATGCTTCCTAGTAGAAATTTTGTAAATGACGGTTCTATTCGTGTAACTGCAACAGATCTAAAGTTACGAAGAAGTCATCATCGACAGATTAAAGTTTGAAACTTCCTGGAAAATACCTCGGAAAATACTGTAGAAGTTTATATATATATGAATATACCAATAGTTTGTATTTGTCTCCTTTAATCTAAAGATTGTCGTTTATTATAAATACATAATTTCAATACTTCTATTTATCTTTACTTGTATTTATCTTTTTACCGTTTAAATAAGTCAAACTAAAATTACTGATTGTAACTTATTATCCGATCGATATACAGCGTAAATATTTTCTATCGAATGCTATGTAATTGTTTTTTATCAATGATAAAAATTCAAGTCCATAATCAAAAAATATAACAAGAGATAGGTATTTATGATCAAAAACTCATAACAGAAACAGAACATTGCCTTTTTTTCAAACCTTCCAAAAAAAATTTTGACGCAGGCATAATTAGTGGACAAATTATTGTACAAATCTGTTTGAAACCATCGTGTATTATCAGTAGCTCTACAGTCTAGACTTAAAGCGGATGTGCCTGCGTTTGGCATAAATGTGATAAGTGTATCTATTGCGGCATTATATTTAGAAATGAACATCTTCGACCTGTTCCGTCATGGTCATTTCATATTTTAACATAAATTCATGTTTAAACAATTTTTAATGATAACATAATTAAGTTATTTAAATGTGTAATAAAGTATTTATTGATGTTAACAATATTTGTCTTCTTTTTTTGATAAAAAATTTCATTTATCTACATTCTTTCTCTCTCTCTCTTCAGAAATCTTAATAGCAATGATAAAAATTTGTTAAAACCAAAAGATATTTTTTATATTATTTTTTATCTATCCTTGCACCTTATATTTTTAAAGCAATCAATCAAGAAGTTAACCATCGTACAAGTTATTGTACTGGTACTACAACGAAACCAGTAAGAGATGCGTTACGGTACAACTAACCTGCACCTGCATTTTCATTTTTCTTTTTGTCCAGTTTGCGAGAATGGGACAGAATTTTCTTTCTCTATAAACAGTAAAGTGCCGGACGTTGAGAGTTTACACGGATCACGCGGTATCTTCTTGCGTAAACACGAATTGCGTCAAGCATGTCACGTTTTTCTGTTGATGTATTGAAAACGCCATCATATATCTTTCGTATTTGCGGTATACACGCAAGAAATTAATAGACGAAATAAAAGAAAAGAGAATGATGATGTATAGCACAAATGGTCAATAAGTAACATTTGTGCTTGTTAAGTTATAAATATATATAGCGAAAGTTTTGTGACTCACTCATTCGCCGAACCAACCCCTCGGACACAAGCTGGTCTCGGTAAATGACCAGTCACCACCCCGGTTTTACCTGGAACTAATTCGGTAACAGGTCCGTGCTCGGAATATCCAACGTCGAGTTACGAGCGGATTAGTTTAAATCGCGAGGGTCCGAATGCGGCTCGTATTCGAGCCTAACACGTCGCCACCAGGGCTTTTAATTATAAGCGATACTCGGACGTCGGATTAAGAGGTATTTACTTTGGACGCTTGAAAACGGGGACTTTGTAATAATTTTGGAAATGTAACTGTGTTACATTTCCAAGGATAATATGCATGTAGCGTGTGCAGATACAACGATCGATGTTGTCTCGCCACAATAACGTTTGAAAAATCCTTTCTCACGGGATTTTCGTAGCATTTGCAATCTAAAAACATTTTCATAAATTTTCAAAATACTTGGAAGTTCCGGCACGCTCGGTATTGTGTCGGATGCTTCATTTATACTTGTCTATTCTCGATCCCAAGCATTATCGACTAACGCGAAGCGGATAAGAGACAAGAAGGAGTAATCTCGTATAAAACCTGAAGCAATCGAAAATGTCGATTCTAGAAACGGGAGTGCACTCAGCCCTACGATAAGAGCAAAGAAACTCGAATAATCTAATCGGCCGGTATCTATCATGATTACTGTTCTCTCCTTGAAAAACCGTCTTTCTCACAATTCCCTTTTCGCTCTCTTTCATGCGAACGAAATTAAACGTGTACAATTTTTGACGTTCAACTATTGACATCCGTGAAATTAAAGTCACTTAGCAAATATTCTCTTCTTTCTTATCAAACATAACTTGATAATCAATTTTATTTACTTATATGATAAAAGCGATAAATATCGATAAAATATACCGATTCATGAGTCGTGAACGTTTACATGATTTTCTTTATCTTTATATCGAAATGGTAAGAAATCTTTATATAAGGTTATATAAGTAGATCATAAAAAAATGCTAAACTATAACATAAAGAACAAGTACATGATCCTCTGTCTCTATATTATTTCTTAAATCGTCTCGATTGAATGAGGATTAATTATATTAGATTTTTCTCTGCGAAGAGCAAAAGCGATATTTGAATTTACACCAAGAATTCCGATCAATGTACCCGATCATTCCAATGACTAGAATACGAGAATTGGTCCTATAGGACATCGCGTTGACTAGATATATCCCCAGAGAACAGCAACAGCGGACTCAATTCTCTCCACCATCGTGGCGGCGCATATAGCGAGTCTTGAATTTCCGTCGTAATGCACCTACCAACCGTACTTCCATGCTAAGCCGGTATAGCTTGGTGGAACAGCCACTTTCGTCGTGCTTTTCCGCGGCTCGCTGTCGGTAGCGTGGGCACGTATAAACGTCAAGGGGGACTCAGTGCATAGAGGAGAAGAAGGATAGAGACCACCATAATTCAGAACGAGTGTTAAAGGGAGCCTCGTACGTACTACTGCGAAACTCTCGCGTGTACCCGTTTTCGCTATTACGAGCAGTACAGGCGAGCGAGTAAACCCGCGCGCGCTGAGCAAAGAGGTTCGGAAGAGCAGGCACTCTACTCATAAAAATACCAACGTGCGGCAAAGAGACCGGTGGCCAAGGCTGGTGAAAATAACACTTCAAGAGATCTTACTTACGAGCGATGTAGAGCGAGGAAATTTGCGGAGAGAACGATCGCAGCATTAACAGTGAACAAAAAAAAGGAACTGAGGTGGAATCTTTCCTTGCAACAAAGAAGAAGATCGAAGTCCTATTGGAGCCAATTTCTGTTTCACAAAGCTTACTCTTTTAAAGCATTAATTCTTGTCTTTTTATTTATCTCTAATATTGTGTTTTAATTTTTTATTTCAACATTTTGATATTTGCAGCATTTTTTAGATATTCAAATTATATGTCAATTACAAAATACAGAAAGAACAAGTTTGCAAAAGTATCTAAAAATTTAACTAGATACAGATCTGAATATAATTTTATTGAACTATCAAAATAATGATAAGAACACTTAAGCTGTAATATCAAAATCTTTTGGAGCTCATGCTTGATTTTCTTACAATTCTACATTATTATAATTATTGAATGAATCGAAAGAAATTAAAGGATATGATACAATAGATAACTATCTATAATATTCGAGACAATTGACAGTATGGAATGCTGATAATCGTCAAAGCAACAACTCAGCAAGTCGAGAATTTCTATTTCTCTTAAAAAAGCTAAGTTGTCTTGCTAAGTGCTCTTGAGGAGTCACGTACGCCACATTCAAGAAAAAGATTGCAGTACCTTTCATAAACAGTGCCCGATACATTGCTCAGCCTCCAAAGGAATAAAAAAAAAGAAAGCTGCAAGATGGAGAATGGAGACCCAATGAAGAGACGAAGCAAGGGCTTTTCTCGCGATGATGTTTTTTATATAGCTTGCTTCCTCTTTCTCTCTCATTCACCTGCGTTTCTCCTAATGCTACTCTTAATCCTCTATATATCCTCTATATATCGAAGCTATGGCGCGTCACGCGGCTACCTCGTAAATAATTCGTTTTATTTATTGGAAAATGTTAATATCGACGCCATCGCGTCACCTCCATTCTCTGACATTCTTCTTTCCCTCTTCTCGCCTTGTGTCCCTCGACACAATCGCTGCACTCACTTGTTCGCGTTCCCCGGAGACGCGCCGCTCAAGGGAAAGGGCTGTTTGTCAGCCTTCCTTCATCGATTCGGCCGTCGAGTCGCGTATAAGCAAACTCACAGAGACGGAGAGAAGATGAGATATCCTGAATAGAGTAGGGAGGTACGACGGGACCTATTATCGACGCCATCGCGGGCGTCCCGCTAACACAAAATAAAATTAGCGCTCGTAACGTTTTATGCACCCCACCATCTACGTGAGCAACATAAGCGAGAAGAGGATGCAAACAGGAAGAAGAGGATGGTCCGTTCACCGCCGCCGTTTCACCCTTGAGTCCCTACCACGTTGCTCCCTACCGCTCTTTTCGTCTCCAACCCCTCGCGAGCCTGTCTCACTCTTACACGCAAACTCCATTAGAGGGTCCTGGCACTCGCGGGGAATACCGTATTATGACACCGGAGGGCTTAAGGAAGAAACGAAGAACGCGCGAATGGAAGAACACACGAGACGAAGGAAGCGAAGGTGCACGCCGAGCGAGTAAAAAAGACAGAGAAGAATAAGGATAAACGATAGAGAGAAACAGAGAGAGAGGGGGGGAGAGGGGAGGAGGGGGAGGGAGATATGATGTCCTGCCTGGAAACGAAGCTTTTCCCTTCTGACGGCCTCATTTAAGTGAGGAATTATAAATATATCCTTTTTAGGATCCTTTTTAGGATCCTTGCAGATCGTGCCGGATATGCAGGATACAAATGCATTACGCACAGGAAGGTATCACATCAGATATTTAAAACATCTTTCTATCCCCAGAGAATATATTATATCCCATTTTTCTTTTTTTTTATTTGGAATTACCTTTGTTACTTAACAACTTTGCCGTCATGCACTTTTCATGTTCATATTTTACAACCGTGATTTTTGCAGATTGTCTCGAATGGATGCACCGTGTCAAGTTTGCAAACATTTTCCGATAATGTGAACGTTCAAAGAATAGTTACATAAAGCTACTTCCTATGATAAGCTAAAAGTCTCATCAAGATAATGGATATCTCGTTGCGATGTTATTCGTATATCTTCGCAGATCTTCGTAAAAGCTATGATCGTAGTATGTTGTCTCGCCATCGCGAAATAAGTCGATAATGAGTCGATGATTATCAAATACAAGCGATAATACATTTATGTGCAACATCGCGCAAAGTATCGCTATTCGTAACAGCTCTATTTTATTCATATCTTTTCATCGCATTCGTGAAATTATAAAAGACGAAACGAGAGGATTTTAAAAGATTCCGTTATATACCTACGCTCCTAGTTTTCAAAAACCACACGAGAATGTCCGGAATATATCCTTCTGCCATTTCGGCAGAGACTCTTAATGGTGTCATAACTTTTCAATATATTTTTCCCTTTTTCTTTTATCACCAGCTGAATATACCGACCAAACATGCGATCTCGGTGTGCGCGAGCGCGAGCGTGTCTGGAGACGCTTAGATAAAAGCTAACTCTTTCATCCGGTTACGGACTTTTATAGTGAGCCTTATCAACGTGCCTGTCATTGAATGTGTTACATGAAATCGAGAGCAGATCAATTCAATATCAATTCAATATCAAATATATCTATATAAATTTTGGAAAACGCAAATTTGTACATACAAAAATTATATATATATGTACAGAATGTCACAAAATTCACTCAAAATACTATAGCAAGATAGTTTTCAAAAAATTAAGTAAACAAAGTTATTTTTGTAAATTTTTATTTTAAACAATAGTTTCTAAAATATAAGAATTTAAAAATGTGGCCTGTATATTATATATTATATTATATTCACAAAAACTGTTTAAAATAAAAATTTACAAATAACTTTTTTACTTAAGAATTTTCTTGCTGTAGTATTTTAAGTTGCCAATTTTAGAACATCCTGTGTATGTGTGAAATTTTTTCATCTAAAAATTGCTTTTTTCAAAATTTCATAAAATTTAATTACTGCTCAAACATCCCAAAGCTATAATCCAATTTAATAGATCTGATTTAAAGATAGTAATCTGATTTCTTTCAAATTCACGCTATTTGAGGAACTATATATACATATATATTAAAAGAAATTAATACTAATGCGTTCATTATCAAAAGAAGGTATTCTTTATACAGAAGCTATAAAGTCACAATAGTGAAGGAAGTGGATTGAAAATAGCAATTCTAATCTTCACGTCGGCACTTTCCTCGATCTGAGAACGGCGGAAGTGGTCGAGATGCCTGGCACCACAATTTCGTTTCGTATCTTCCGCTTGGTGCGCCGTCGCTCGCGCGATTCGTGACTAGAACCGACAAGGAAAGGAAAATTTCATGAATTGAAGCACGACGAGTGCGCCCGCGCCCGCGCCGCCTCCGTCAAGCGAGCCGCGCCGCGCTGCGCCGCGACGGAGAAGAAGAGGAAAATCGATAACGCGCGTCTCAGCTTCTCCTCGAGAATTTCTTGCGATCGCTCGTCGAACTCTCACCTCCGACCACCGCCCCGTCTACTCACCATCGACGGCTCTCAACTTATCCCCCGCGCCGCCCTTAGACTCGATCCATAACGGTTTTTGCCCGAAGCCCCCGTCGAGGCAAAATAGTTGGAAAGCCTCGGGTCATCCATCAAAGTAACGCGATTCTCGTCGACCTCGCTCGTAAGATTCGCCGACCTACGCTTAGCCCTTGCGAACTCGACGATGAAGGTCTTAGCCTAACTCTCGACATACTTCGCAATACGATCTCATGATAACGATCACGTGTGACATAATCTTTGGCAACATAGTATACTCCAAGGTCGAGGAAATAGTCAACTCGATAATCGTCTCGCTCTCCTCTCACTTTGTTAATTTAGTGCATTCCCGCACGTGTTACATCGTCAATAGTCTGTAACATCGAGAACTCTCTTATTCACCCTTTCCTCTAATGGATCGAGATCGCGCATATATCTAGTCGACGGGATATCCGAACGCATCAGAGCTCGAGATCCGTCCGTGCACCAAAAATAGAACGAAAATAGAAGGAAATATCTACTCTTGCCCGTGCGCACGTTAGAGACCAACTACCCCGCTGAACGTTATCCCAACCTCGCAGGCGTAACTAACGCTTTCCGTTACCTACCCGATAACTAGTTCACCATCGATTTACGAGGTTTTAGCTGGTCTTAGAAGACCGATGGGAAGATGGGTTCGCGAGAGAAGGAAGAATCGAGAGGGTGAATCGAGAGAGAAAGGCAACATTTATCTCTTACGCTCCATCGTTTTCCACTCGTTGCTTTTCGGGCAGCGAAAAATCTCGGGCAACACACGAATCTCGCGAATCCACGAACGGAGAGATAAAGCCGCGAATTGCATTTCTCTTTAGCATTTTAGCGATCAGCTCTTTCCAGAACGGAAATGAGACTATGTTCACCCCAACCGTGCTGTTTCACATATCGTCGAAGAACACGGGTCACGCACAAGGATTGGCGCTCGAAGTCAACGTAATTAAATGATAAGGATCAAAGGGAAGAACCACCGGTTTAAATTTTCGGTCATTGAAGCTTCCACGTGATCCAAGAACAGCACGACAATACGACGGAATAGCAATGAGAAAGCGAGCAAACTTGCCGTACGTCGAACACTTATTAGAGCAAAACGTTGTTATCGGAGTTACTTGACGCAGTACCCTCGTCGGAGAATGACATTGCATCTACCATGTGTGGTAGACACCTATTTGTACATGTCTCACGCAACGATCGGTAACGATCGACAACTGCGTCGATACGTTACGGTACTTTCCAGTTACGGCACATTTTCCTCTGCACTTGACGTACTATTAATGGTAACTACAGTTCCTAATAATTCACATTTGTAATAATATTACGATAAATGTTCATGTTAGCAAAAAAGTATCAACATTTAAAAATCATATTAAAATTAATGTATTAAATAAAAACATTTGTCGTTTAACAAACAAAATAAATTAAAAACAGCGAAATATGTTCGTTTTATAAATATAACATATTTTCGTTACATTGTCTATCAGTAACTTATAAATTTATTCATACGTATGTATTTATATGTACATGTATTATATTTTTATACTTTATATATATATATATATATATATATATATATATATGTGTGTATATACAATGAGTGCAAAATTTTATCTGTAAAAAATAAACTTTAATTTTTTACAACACGTTCAATGAACATGTTTTATCCCAATATAAACAAAAAAACTTCGCATTTTCCTGATCTTAAAAATTAAATTTATCAACTATACGAATTATTTTTTGTGCATCCGAATAATATAATTTTTCATTTTCATTATTTTTAAGAAATATATTTTAAATATTACACTTTTATGTAAAATAATTTTGAGAAATATATTTTATTTCATATACTTACAATTTATTAATAAAATTAATTAATATTTACTTTCTAAAAGAAAAAAAGTTTTTTAAAAGATATCTCCTCTATATGAATATTTTTTTGCACTCAACTATACTGTATATATATATTATAGTTTTATATTTTACATATGTATAATAAAATCAATACCTTAAAATCAATTAAATAACAGATCGTATATCTCAGGAGATGTAAGATATATATATACACGAAAAAATCTATATTTCACGAAAAAGGAATGATATTTTCTTTTCGCTACGCATGAGGAAGTAAAACGAACAGGTGTGCTCAGGAACCATAACATGGCTAGAAAAATCAACTTCCTTTTTGTGCATTAGGACCTTCTTAATTATATCCTAACAACCCTTCCCGCACTTGCGATCGCATATGAAACAGGAAGCGTCAGCCGAATTTTCAAGGTCGGTTTCACAGCAGCGAAAGATAACGCGTTCACGTTCTCACGCTCGCACTTCGCGATATTATTTGATTTGCCAATTAATGCGTCTGTTTGAGCCACTCGATCCGAAACAACAACTATAAGAGAAGAGTCTACGATGCGTGCGAATGCACGCGCGCCGACAAGAAATAGCGAGTACGCGCAGAGTGTACGATTTATTACTCAATTTGTCCCGAGAGTGTCGTTCTTTCCAACGCCAATATGACCTGGGAAGTGATCGCTGTAATTATTTTTCAAGGACTCGGTACGGAAGAAAGTACGAAGGTCCGTTACGAGAACCACAACGGCGATGATAATGAAACAAACGCGAGACGCCCCGTCGTTGTGCCGTTAAATATCAGAGAACGAGAGAATTCTCGCGTAGAGAATTGCATGCTCAAAAAAGATCTTTGCGGAAGACAGAGGGGAGCTAATACACCATGAGTACCATCTCCTTATCCGTCGAGAATTGATTGCGTGTTGTAACGTCGTCGAGAAGTTGCGCGACTTTGTTTTTAGTGCTCACGCGTTAATTGAATTTCTGTTACTTAAAAACAAAGACAACTAAATCGACAAATTTATTTATTATTTCATTATAAATTAATTACCATTTATTAAATCTTTAAAAATATTCGAAATATCGTCGTTATACTTGTTATTTATTTAATTCGTTTATTTTATTAATTAATTTTTCATTCACACATTTACTCTCGGCTATACTAAAACGTCGAATAAAATGACTGATTTACATTCATTTTTAAATATTATACATGCTGGAAGAGACCGCAAAATGAGCACCAATGCAAACATAAAAGTGATCAAATGATCTCATATGAAATAATCTCATTAACATTATTGGATTAAGTCAACAACACATTAAGGATATAATCATTTCGAGATACGAACAAATATGAATCGTTCAACTTCATTTATTCGCGTTTGTAATGAAGCATAAAATATCAATGTATCAACAAATATGTTTTCCAAGAAAATACAGAAATTCATACAATAAATAATAAAAAGAATCTATAAATATTATTTCGTTAATTCTTCTAAAAAAAAATATTAATAGATAACATAAATAAAATTTATATAAAAAAATTATAATTCTAATCAGACAATTACTAATTTAATATATCCCTGTCCTTATACCATATTTATTTTTTTTTATATAATATTTCTACTGGGACAATATTTTGATTCTTTTTTAAAATAACATTCCAATTTTTTGACGTAGTGAATAATGGATAAATGCAATATTTATGTGACTCAAAAGTAATAATTTCGTTTATATAATAATCAAAACTTCGTAAGGATGGATGACAGCAAAAAAGTGAGAGAGGTCTTAACTGATATTTACAAACTCCGAGGCACATCAGCGACAGGGTTCATAGCATCGTGGTTAACCTGCATCGAAGATAGGCCTTAACGACCTGCATTTGCCTACGTAATGGCGGTTACGTCTCACTGATAATTTCCGATAAGTGCTCGACCGCGTTAACTAGAGCAATCACCAGAAGCCTCTATCTCCTTGTTGTGGTACCTGCCGTCAGTATCGTGACAACATAACGATATCTATATTGCAAAGATACTATCTAACACGGTATTTAACAATAAGTAAATTAAAATTATATGAATTGTGCTACGAGATTGTAACTAATTATTATTTATTGTTCGAAGTCGACTATCATTGTTTATCCGTTTAATATTAATTTTAATTTATTATGTGTTCCTTTTCTATCGAAAAATTTCGTTTTTGATACCTGAACCTTACATTAAAATTGTAATTAATATAAAGCTTGACAGATATCAGATAGAATTAATTATATTCATATTACCTATTTCCAAATTTACCGAAATCCGTAGACCAAGGTATTTACATCTCGAACGTATTCCGACTGAATTAAAATAGATGCCTCTTTTTAGATTCTCTTTCTTACCTGAAATATAAAAAAACAAATTGATTATTTTCAAATCGTATAATTATTATATTTTCTACTGATAAAATATTTTTAAAAAACATTGATAACAAGTAATTGCATATCTGATGATTTCTATATCTATATCTATATCTTATAAAATATTTCTATATCTTATAAAATCTTTAGAAAGGAATAATCAATGCGCATAAAATATATGTTAATTATATAAAAGAATTGGATCGCGAATAATGAAAAGTAAAAATAAAATTACAACGTACGTTTTGATAGAACAATGTAAAAAGTCGATGCCCTGCGAGTTAATCGATTTCATGGCCGATTGGAAAAACAACGACGGAAGCGGCCGGTGCGCGCGCGCGGGTTTATAAATAATCGCGATACCGCTCCGCGTGCGTTCGTCGGAGTATAACGGACGGCCGCGCGTGTTCGCAGCGTTAATAACGGTAAGTAACGTGGAGCATGGCAAGAAAGACAGGGATGAATACGCCGCGGAACTCGTGACTGATGGCGGTTCCTGCGATCCACTTTGTCAGTCGCACCGCCATTGCGAAACCGCTCTGAAGCAACAAAGTACGCGGCAACAAAGTGCGAAGCAACAACAAAGTATACACGCGCGACACATTACTCGCAACGCAGCACTCTCTTTTATCCAAAAGAATCCCGAGAATCTCTCGACGCGGCGTTCAATTTGTCAAACTCGCCCCAGTGGCTCGCGACGACCGTTCGAAATCTCGACGAAGCCGAAATGCAGATCTAGCCAATTATTATCCATGACACGGCTATAAATCGCATCTGGCTTTTAAGTTAAGATGTGGTATAACTTCAACTTCACAGATCTTTGCAGAGCTACGTTTTACATTTTATCCCGATTACTATGATCCGCTTTATTAATCCGCTCCACGTTTAAAGTCTTTATTTGCATCAACCGACTGCAAAAGCTTAGCTTGATGATCCGTTATCTTTTTTAAATTCTATGTACAGTAAAGCAAGATGATTTGAATCAAAGTTAAGCTTAAACATTATTTGCCATTTTCTAAAAAAAAAAATCTTTGGATTTAGACATATTTGTAGATATTGTAACCAGTATGACTTAATATATATTAAACCTTATCATCATCTAAAATTTCGAAAAAATTTAGAATGCAGTGCTAGGTAATTATATGAATTATAGCAGTGTCGACGCAACAATAGGGCTTTTCTAAGTTTCAAGTGGAAACTGCATAATTCTGTCTCCGAAACTGTCACGAATCCGCAATCACGTTTTCCGTTTCCTTGTCGACAAACATAAGATAGAGTTATTACATTCTCTATCTAATTAATCGTCATAGAGCCATGTAATTATATTTTTATATGTTTTTCACGCAGGTTTTCAAGAACATTACATTAAAGCATAGGCTGCCAGAGCAAATCTAGTTGAAGTGTTTAAATCTTGTTTTCGGAGTAGTAGAGAAAATAATTTTTCAACGTTTCAATTAAGCGAAAGAAGTCGTTGACTGACGGCTCTTAATTGAAATAAAATCGACGAGCGACTAGCGTTGAAATTAAATTTTTGTCTCAAACAAAGATTGACGGTGCCACGAATAAACGGCATTTGCGAGCGAAATGCTTGTAAGCGGAGCTGTTTAATTGCCAAAATATCATTGTGCATCCCTCGCAAAGGAGACGGTACGGTAGGAGAGGAAAGTTAAGGGGAAGACACAGTTGCAAAGTCGGGGAAAACTTTGTCGAGGCGCGTCGCGATTCACTCCTCTGCTAGTAATTGTCCCGATCCATTTCCGGCGACACAGGGCGGAGCGAGTATACCCGGTCCCGCTCGCTCGTTATACGGTAGCAGCATCGATTATTCCCAATTATAATAACAAATGCAAATCAAGAATAACGACTCGGAAGCCCGACAATAAAGTTTCCCCAGGCGCTCGTTCATGCCATTCGCGTACGAACGCTACTGGGACTTGGTATCGGCACTCTTTCCGTTTTCTCGTTCCGGAAACGGTCACATCGATGAATCGACCATTACCATTATAACAAACAAATTAAATCGAGCGCAAGCGACTGTCAGTTTTTTTTTATTTTTACAATGCATGCCGCATTCGATTAAGAATACATGTTTTAATATTGCTACAAGTAAAAATTGGATCATGCAGGTTACAACAATGCGGTTATAGTAATCGGTAATACACAACGCGTCAATCACGAAGGGATCAATTAAGCAGCTCCAACTATGCCCGTGCCATCGACAATCTGCCCACACACGAATAATTAATCAGGTTTCGATCGTATCAGACGCGCAATCACTGCATCGGCGGTCATAACCAGCGCTTTGCAACCGTGCGACGTGAGTTTTATAATTAACGAAAGCAAAATTTTATTATGCAAAACGGGACCGTCCCAATTTTCGAAGTTTTACGGCCGGTGACGATTGATCGGGCTACCCGGTAATTACGCTTAATTACGGGACCCCACTTTGGCGGTTGCTCCGAAAATAACCTTTCCTAAAAAGTAATTGCCTTGCTCATGGAATTTTTACAGCAACATTTTATTATGCAAAATGCAAATGCATCGGAGACTACCTACTCGTTATTCTCGCAGCAGAGAAGCCACAGATGCTCCATAAATGTGCGATTCACACGAAGTATAACATGTAATAATAATAACAAGCTTTGAATAATATAAGGTTTCAAATAGATAGGAATTATCAGTAACATGCAAAATGATCGAATCGAATTAAACGTGCTAGCAATCTATTACATTTACCATAGTTGTGTACACAATCATTGTAACAAGATATATACATTGAAAAAAAAGTGTTTAATAATAACTACCAAAATGTTTTGATTGACGTT
>Ga0157364_1000404_pt1 | contig 28269 bp, 18 predicted proteins | sample AttsexASBM2_FD_111476 | JGI IMG/M metagenome (GOLD analysis project Ga0157364, IMG submission 111476) | Fungus gardens microbial communities from leaf cutter ant in Ribeirão Preto, State of São Paulo, Brazil - Atta sexdens ASBM2 | ecosystem: Host-associated > Fungi > Mycelium > Unclassified ... | reverse complement strand
GAGAAAGAGACAGAGAGAGAGAGAGAGAGAGAGAGAGAGAGAGAGAGAGAGAGAGGATGAAGCAAGAGGAAGAGCTGGATAGCAAGCAGAGAGAAGAAAAAAGAGCAAGTGAAGTCGAACAGAGAGAGAGAGGAGAGAGAGAGAGAGAGAGAGAGAGAGAGAGAGAGAGAGAGAGAGTGGAAAGCAGAGATCGGACGAAGCAAATGCGCGCTGCATGGAGAGAGGGACAGAGGGATGCGCCGCTCTGTCCTGTGGGCTGCAAACGTAATTTGCTCTCTGGATATGCAGTCCCAGCGGTTCTCACCATGGCTAGTAATAACGCTGCCTGTCACACCGCGATATTTGATATTTTGCTTTTTTTCTTTCTTTTTTACGTGGGATAGGAACTGTCAAAATTTTCCCTTTATGTCGATAGAAATGTCGGATAATTGAAAGGCGCGTACACGTCTCGAGACATTCGGCTTAATAAGGAGAAAAAGGGCACCTTGAGCTATCCCGACATTAGAATCTTTTGCGTTCGATGTACGCTAATTGTCCGCGTTATTATTTAGTTCGCTGAGAAATCTCTTTCGAGACAACTCGCTTCAGAGAAACATCCATTTCCTCTATCTCTTTCTCTCTCTTTCTCTCTCATAAGTGAGGCGCTGTGCACGAGCCAATCTTCGAATAGAACCTTCGCACAGCGTGCACCTCACTTGTGCGCCCGTTGTACACAACGGCTTAGGCGGTAGTAATCCGCAGATCCGACCTCAAAGAGCGCCACCCGCTGCGAGTTTTCCCAAAACCTGTCGTGAAATCCGTCTGACCGCTTTATAATAGAAACGAAAACGGCTACCGTGGCCAAACAAGCTCTCTCGTGTCGAATCGACAAGATCCGTGAATTTCGCGGTGGGGCTCGCTCCAGAAATGGAAACTGCACCCCGGAGTCTCGTCTTTTATTCCACGCTCCTTCTCGATTCGCACCTCAAGAGAAGAGTCTTTACGAGAGAAAGAGGTGGGGAAGAAGTAGCGAAGACAAGAAGAAAGGAGGATCTCAAGAGAGAAAATTGGAGCGGATTTTCAAGCTTGAGCCGCCGAAACGAAATTAGACTTATCTTGATCATCGCAGATCCGTGCGGACAGCTGCACTCGCGGTACGGTACAGTTGAAGAATGAACACGAAGAGCGGTCCTTCCTTTGTGCCTCTGTCGCTTCGTCTATACTCGCGTCAGATTTGCAAACAGTTTTCGAAAGAAGCGTGCATTCGAGGCCACGACGTTGCTCTTTTCGACGGCCGGACACGCGCCATTGTGAAAACGACCGATAGGAACCGATGGCGGATCTAAGAGCACGCCACAATGACATAGTCGACAAGTATCAAATGGGAAAATCTGGATACACAGAAGCCGAATTTACGGTAATTTTCGATGCGATTCGTTTACCGATAGATCGAGGATGATAGGAGGAGAATAGCGAGTTTTTCTACAATTTCAAACGTCGCTTTGACATGGTGTCGAATGTCTTTTATTCTGAAGAACGCAGCGCATTCATGCAGATGAGATTTCCTTCGACGGCATGAAAATATCGAATAATCATTTAACTTAATTGCTTGGTAATTGATAATTAATCCCCTGGCTTACAAAAAATCAACAAGTACCAACAAATTATATAATGCAATTATAACAAAAAATATAAACGAGAAATTCGTTAACTTTCTCTTCAATTAAAATTAAGATATTATTTAAGATTTTATCATAATTCATAGAAATATTAATCTTATAGGTATATACAAAAATTTATCTTTACTTGGACAATGTCTTCTATAAAAAAGCTATGCATTTTTCTTAATAAATTTATTAAATTAATATATTATTTTTACTTTAAATTATTATAACTTTTCAACATTTCTCATTTTTTAAAATTATCTTTAAAAGATATACATGTTAGGATTTCTTGTTCAAGAAGTTTTGTTTTGGAAAAATGTCTTGTTTTTTAAATTTCAATAATTAAAATTCCTTTGTGTCTCTCTGTGTAACATAAAATTATATGTGCCGTAGCTCCGATTTTCTCTAAAAAAAATCGTTAGTCGTCAGTGTTTCGGTTAAGTCGAAACGTTTAACGGGAGCAGCTACCTGGCTTTACCCCGGGGATCTCTTAAAAGTATACGTCTGGAGACCACTATCTCTCTTTGTCTGGAAAATTAGCTAAAACTGGAGAAGAGTGTACCGGGAAAGCAAAGTCGAGACGAAACGGCCACGGAATAAACGTGTCGATCTAACACAGGTCGATCCCTCCGTCGAGATATTTATCACGGTAAGTGGGATCCGGTTAAATGCAACTCGTGATCTGATTTCTGCGGGACCTAAAAGCTTTCCTCGCTCGTCTGACCGGCTCCACGAGGGCTGCGAGCCAGATTCGTAGCGCAGATTTGGCGCCGATGAAAACGGTATTGTCGAAAAAATTTCTTTACGGGATATTCGCGCGCGTGTGCGAACATAATACGCGCTCGAGAAAGCACGTGGGAATATTGCCTCAATGCAACCTTTAAAACGCGACATATTGAAACAAACATATTGCTTTAATTAATTAAACCGATACCGATTTGTCGAGTCTCGATTTTCTCTTTTCTGTTTCATCCTCGAATTTAAAAATGGCGTTATTTAGTAAAATGTTACCGACTTATATTGATAACAAATTCAGTCATTAATCTTTTTTAACTATTGTGCGAGAGTAACAATAAAAACCACGGTTGCCACCTTTCTAATTGTTAGTGTTCCACTAGAGAACTCTTCTACCGGAGATCTCGCTATCCTGTCGGATATCGATTGCCACTATCAAAATTGTTTCTGTCTCGCGTTCTTTAAAAGAAAGGTCACTAGATCTGATCCTTCGGCCGGAAATTTCTTTTCAAAACTGAAAGAAAATCGACGTATGCACCTAAAAAAGCTCATCAAAATTTTTACAGTTTACCGGAGATATTTTCCATAAAAACGGAAATTCGTCAAAAAGTCGGAGTCTCCGGCCGAAAATTGGAGAGACAGCAATCGTGATTAGGACATGATTAGAATAGGTTGAGAAATTATATTTGAAATTACACTATTATTTTGATTTTCAAAAGACACACATTTTGTTATAATAATGAGATAAAGAAAGAATTATTTTTTTCTTTTTCTTGTTTACTAAATACAAATAGATATTGAATAAGTTTAGAAAATTCGTAGTGTGTTAGATCGACGCGTTACGAACTATAAAATTTATGCTATAATTTCGTTAAAAATGAATAAAGTTTAAATTTAAAAAAGGGATTTTAAGTTTAAAACATTTTTTTGGAAAATCATTATGTTTTTTAAGTTTCTCTATGAGTTGGATAATTCCTACATATAGAAAACTATGAACCAGAAAAAACGGAAAATTTTGTTCTTACTTTGTGGGTTTATCATGTAGGTACTTGGTCAAAAAAAATTATTGAATATATTAAAATTTTCCCTACAAAATCATTATATTAAGTGTTTCTACGATTTTTTGTTACTGAGTTGATGGATTAAATAAAAAAAAGCATTTTATTGTAACCCTAATTGCACATAATTCTGTTAAAAATAATTGTAATTAAAAAAATTACAAAGATTCTTGAAGCTTTGCTCTATCAAATGGTATATTGCCAATTTTTTTAAAAGTATGTAGACATGATACAAATAAAATAGCGGTCTATACTTTCCAAACTAAGAGATCTATCGAAGAATAGAGAAAGGAGAGAAGACAAAAAAAAAAGAAAAAGAATTCTTACTACTTAGATTGAAACTTTTTTATTTATTTTTTTTTTACATTTTGCAGATTATTCTTCCTTTCTGAAGCCCATGCGTGATAAACACGATCGTAAACGCGTGAATGATGAGCAAACGCAATATCGATACTGTCACCGTTGTGATTCATCCTCGCGCTGAGCGTTGGTTCTTTTTCGCGATGCAATGCATACATATACAATTCGATTACAATGGTGGCGCATTTTCGGCGACGTGGCTCGGCCACGGTCGCGCGCGAACGAGCACACGCACGCGGGAGTCTTTTAGTCTTTTCTATAACGGAAGAGAAACGCGCGAGCGCGAGCACTCTCTCCGCAACGTATAATTTGCCTCGATTTAGCCGGATCGATTTTGAGTAGCTACTGTTTCGCTACAGGCGGATATCTTTTGTGGCGCGGTTTTGTGGGCGTACACTTCCCCCCGGGCTAAAACGCCAAATGGTAACGACGATACGCGGAATCGAACGTGGAATGGGAAACGGGGATTCGTTTTGTGCGCACGGTTTTCGGCCGGCGCGCCGCTCTCTCTCAAAAAAAAAAAAGAAACAATTTCCAACGTGGATCCGCCATTCTGATAACCGGAAAACGTTCACTTCTCGTCTCTTTGTCGCGAAGCTAATTTTGGGAGTTTGCGGAAGGAAATAACGGTAAAACAGAAAAAAAATTCTGCTTGAAAACGCTATAAAATTGTTTTCACCAAAATAAATTCCCGTCTTATCGTACGAGCGGTAATATTGAGTGCATCCGCGAATTGGCTCAAGATAGCTTTGATAACTAAATAAGCAATAACGACGATTAAATTGTGAATTTGATAAAAATGCCATTAGCATATAACCCCGATAATAATCGCGAATCTACAGACATAATATTTGTTTTTAAACGAGAGAATTTATTTGAACTTGTGACATTTCTATGTGTCGAAATTGTATGCACATATGGCGCTATACTATATACATACACAATCATTAATGTAATGCATAATATTATGTAAATATACTAATACTTTGACTGCGGCCAATAAAATAAATGAGGCTCTATTTTAATATATCGTACTAAATTTTAAATATTGTCCATGTAGGAATAATATTTTTGTTTGTTAATTCACCGCGGTAAACAGTTGTTTACAGAAATAAATACTTTGTTATCGGAAAAGTCATTTCAAATGTGTTAAATCATGTCAGTTTCTCCAAAAGACTTTCCGCAAAAACTTTAGTAAAGTCTCTGGATTCCCAATGTCACGGATAAACATTGATTTTCATGTGTCAACACGAAAAGTTAAATTCATCAAATTTGCAATTTACATCGGTTTTAATTTTTATGAGGAGAAAGCGAGTCGCTATACGAGCCGAAACGACCGTGACGACGCAAGTATGCGCATAGGAGTGAATCGCAGAGCAGACAAAAGCGCGGCGCGTAAGGTCCCGCGGATCCGCGGGGCATCCAGAAGCGTAGGAGGCTTGGCGTAAGCGGTAAGCTTTACCTCATTTCTGGCAATTACAGGGGATGCCAGAATCCGCCGCAAGAATCAACCCACTCCGGCCGCGTGTGTGTACCATCCACCTCTGTTTAGGTGAACCACCCCTTCGCGGTGCGCGTGTGCGCGCCAACTCGCTTGTCCTGTGTTCGTCCCTTACACGTATACTTACTCGTACAAACGCAGGTACATGGGCGCACACAACAGCGTACTCTCGTGACGTTCACACGTACGTACCTTAGTGGGGACGAGACGCGGCGCGGCGCGGCGCGGCGCGGTACGGCGTACGGCGTCATAGGAGCCCGTCTACCCTCCTCAACCCCTGCGGCTACCCCCGTCCAGGAGAGAGGGTTACCTCGAAAACCCGTCGGTTGAGTACCACTGATCTCGCCATGTTCCCGGATCCCTGCCGCGATTGGTCGCAAACCCGGCGAACGGCGTCGCCGATTCGTCGAGCCAAGCCACGCCTCCACGCGGTTCGTGCCCGGACCACCTCTTTCACCGGCTAGTAGTCTTCGGTTCGGGAGTAGTTGTGTACAGCTGCAACAAAGGCCACCCTGGTAGACGACGGCCGGCTAGTCCTCGTTGACACGACGCACGCTCAAGAGCTTCGACTTTAACGGGAAAGATTCTACCTAGCCATCTGCATCTGCTGCGCCTGCGAAAGTTAATGAGCGAGGACCAAGTCGGACGTTCTATCAAGAAATTAGGGAATACCTGTTTCCTCCTGTAAACAGTTTCACTTTTCCTGAGATAAGTAGGCGATCACGGTGGATGCGGACCATTCAAGAAATCATTAAAAGACTCGGATCTTGGACGACAATGTGGTGTTAGTAAACAATAGCAAAATATTCCTCCTTTGAAAACTGACCGATACTGGTGATATACACTTGGGAAAATTTAGATGAAAAATCCGTCTCTTATTATTGTCTGAATGATTAGAAGAGACAGGTCAGTTCTGTGTTGACAGAAAATGTTGATAAAAGTGCCATGATCTATACCATGACTTGTGAAGAGGTGACGTGTGACTACGGAAATTCATTACGAAATTTAATTCCGTATTTTTAATAGGTTTCAATTTTCCGAGAAAGACCAAACATTGGGGTGTATACATCTAGAATTGAATTTGATTCCGCGATTGTTCAAGCCAATGACATGATCTCGTTAATTGATTGACACAGGCTAAACATTCTGACACGACTAGAAAATTTTTAGATCTATAAATCGGATATTTGACGACACCTAAGTTTTATATAAACATTGCCCTGAGACTGACAAACTCAAGTAGTGCGTGATGTTGTCCGAAATGCGCTCCGCAGTGAGGGACACGTGTGCCAAAGAATTTTGTCGTGCGATCGTCGAGCTTTAGTGTATCCATAGAGTCACTCACGAAATCTTTAACCGACGGGGGTGGTGATCCCGACTCGAAGCAATCCCCGGGGAGATTCTGCTGAGCGAATTTCCAACAATGGATTCCCAGCAGCTCGTCGACACAGCTTCGCAGAATAGTCAAGACATCGTTTTACCAAAACCGGCCAGCAGTACACCGCGACACAGCATCGACGCGATCCTCGGATTGGCCAGCCATAAAAGGACTCATCAGGAAATGGAGGACACTAGTCGCGACACGCAGGAAAATACCGGTATCTATTTACTTCTGTAATCTTAGATTTGCTTTTTATTTCTCTAGACTGCACTAAAATTCTTTCACTTTTGCTAAATATCAACCATGCTTATTTCACTTTAAGTTTCAAAAGTGTATACTATTTCAGTTATAGAAAACAGATCTCTTGTTATATAACATTAGTAATATATTATCGAAGTTGAAGCTCTGCTTTAAATGTTTATTTTTCGCCTTTAAAATTAAAAAATAATTTTTAATAATAGCTTTTAAAATAGCAGCTTTTTCTTTTAGCATTCTGACATTTAATATTTTATAATTTCGCGAAGAATTTGACATACATTAATTAAACTAGTAGTATTGATATATTAGAAATGTCTTTGATTTATCATAAATTTAATTTGAGATGACATAATTAGCATAATGTTGTATACATATATTCGTGATACGTTTAGATCTCTCAGCTAATTTAATACAAATATGGAAACTTTTTTCCTTGGCAATTTCTCTGCCAAAATTCTTATACTAACGCAATGCAAATCTGCAAATGATTTTGTCGTTTTCTCGAGCCGTCGGATTGATTCACGCAAAAGTTACTCCTCAACTTCTTGAGCTTTCCTCTTCGTGAGACATGTAAAATACCGATTTCTAATTACTAAATACCTAATTACAAAACGCTACTGAAATCCGTTACAAATTTTTCGAAATTCATTATAATAACAACTTCAATCCACCTCATCCAATTATTATATTGTCTATAATTTTATTAATCGCCATCACATCATTAATCACCTATTCATTATTCTATCCAGTTATTAATTAAAAATTTATTATACAGTTTAAAATTCGTTTATTAATTATTAAATAAATCATCGTTTTTAATTTATCATCGTTTTTCTTTTAAATATACAAGATTTTTAAGAAATTATTTAATTTTAGACACATTTGAGAATTAATGCTTGAAAGTAACGTTTGGTCGAGAGTATATTTGGATATAAACTTGTGGTATCACTGCCCTAAAACGAAAAATCAATAGCGCGTTAATAGCGTAATTGCTAGAAAACCTAACTGAATTTCGACCGACGGCTGCATGTAGTTTTCCATGAGGTCTGATTATTTTTTCGCATTTACAGACTAATTCGATTAGCAGACTAAACCATTCTGCTGTCCGTCTGTTGAATCTTGCATCCTGCCTGACAGACACGATCAAGCGCCGCGAGTCCGCTTTGCGAGTCCTGTCTGGCAGCTGCGTTACGACTAGTTAATGCGGTTTGATTGAGTTTCGATTAATTATCGCCGGAATTGCATTTGATCAATGTACACGTCCTTTATATTTCGAGAACAAAATTTAAGAAAAATAATTGAGAAGAGCATAATGGAATTAAGGGAGTGATTTGAACATTGAAATATGTAGTGCGATGCAATAATTGTTCAATGATGAAATTAACAGCAATTATCAATTTGTCACAAAGTAATTTCTTTATTTCTTTATTTCCGAGGAATAAATTTAAGAAAAATAATTTGAGAAAAACATAATATAGAATGAAGGCAATGATTTGGACGTTCAAATATGTAACGCGAAGCAATAATTATTCAATAATGAAATTAACAGCGATTATCAATTTGTTACAAAGCAATGAAAATTATATAATTATTAGAATATTATTGCAAAACGGCAGTTAATCTTAATATTGAAAAATCATTGTGCCGTTTCATTTAACTAAGCACATATGTGCTACATTTTATCTTATACACAATATGTATAAAACTAAAAGAGTTTTCCATTAGAAAGTTTTAACAGTTCTTTTTTTTATGAAATTAAAATGTGTTCGTTAAGTGGCTTTCTAGCAAGAATTAAAAAGAAATATTTATAACTACACGTTCATTTTATCGAGGCAATTTATATATAACATTGCACTTACACACGTATACTTTGTGATTGACGAAAATTAATAAATCCAATTAACCCAATTAACCCAAAAAAATAAAATAATATCTAATGGCATAGATAGGTGTAGATTTAGATAATAATTACGCTCGTTGCGTGATTTTTTACCGTGCTGATAAAATCAATTTATCGCATACTACTTCTTCATCTTCTTACGAGACATTTATGAGCCGCATTATTTAATTTACGCCGTATTTACTGCATTCGCGGTAAAGATTTATTCTAACGACAGCAACTTTATTTTTATCACATCGAAATAATTAACATCTATATCATTTTATCGTATGGCCATGATCCATATGTCGATGATTAATGTTTCTGAAGACTTATAGCAGCTACAATATACGTATATTAATCATCGCGATACATAATTAATAATTTGAATCTGATATGATCCATAAGCATAGAGAAATCTTATGTAAATATTTTATTCTATTTAATATTGATATAATCCTGTTTTACAGAAAGAGAAAAAGAAGACAAGAAAGAAAAAGACAAGATGCGTATCTTTTATTAAATTATAAAATTATAAAATGTTTATTACAAAATTAAACATAAAGATAAAAAGCGTTAACATGAATATAAATTATAGAACAATTATTAAAAGTAGATATGATTAACTAGATATGATTATCTTTCAATAGAATCTTAGTTTCTCTCTCTCCCTCTCCCGCCTCCCTCTCTCTCTCTCTCTCTAAATGACATAATATAGAGAGCTCGAATTAATTTAGAATTATATAAACTATAATTATCTTTGTTTTGTTTAAATATATGTATAAAGATTAGAAGGTTGCGAATATAATATATTGTCTAAAGCCTCAATCATTCAGAGAATGTACACAAGATCTTGGCCTCAATTCCTGCGCGGAAACAATCTTACATCTATCGCGGGGAACATTGATGTCTCATCGGTAGCGTTAGCGTATAATTGAAAAATCATTATATCACGACGTTGATCTCCTTCTTCAAATTTCTTCAAACTAGACGGACATGCTAATTCAGCGTCAAAACTGACCGACCGACCGACCAATCGACCAAGCGACCAGGACGGTCGGTTATAGGTGGAGCGTGCTTTCGCTCGATGAAACATATATCCGATAATTCCTGTTTCGAGACACTTTCGTCTCGGGTCGCCTACGCTGCCCGCGAACTGTCGTTCGTGTCATTCTGAAAGTGCGCGCACACACAACGGGGGCGAGAGCGCGAGTTATCGACGCAACACTTTCGGCGGAAGGGTCGGAATCGACAAAACAATTTTGTGCCGGCGCTACCATTATTGGTACGGTACACGGACGAAAAAAATGGGCAAACAGCTATCGGATATTATCGCCGTAAGTGATATAAATTAGCCGAAGCACACATTCGCATTTCCGCAGCCGAGAGCAGGCGAATCGATATTGTTGCGCTTAATTTTCAACGAAGCGTTATATTGTTTCTCGCAATAACAATAGCTTCCATTCTAACTAACAATGGCATAAATATCATAGCGTGAGTATTGAAACGCTTATCAACCAATTGCTCGTTCATATAAGCTTAAAAAAATTTGGGAATATTAAAGACTAGAATACGTATTGCTGTGATGTTCACAACTAACTCGTTCACTTTTACACCAGACTCCTAAAATAAAACAAAGCTATAACTATCACGATTTATTAAACATATAATCAATATCAGTTTATTTATGATTAATACACTGAAAAAAATGTGTTTAGTGACTATTTCAGTGTATTATGATTAATACACTGAAAAAAATGTATTTAGTGACAATAAAATAATTACAATTAGAAACTTTATTTTTATAATGCTATAACGTTTATTACTACTATAATGTAATTAGTAATGATATAATTGTATGTAGTAATTACATTATATTATCATAGTGATAATAATATTTATACTCTTTTACCAAAAAATACATAGTCTAAAAATGGCTATAAATTGTAATTAATTAATTAATAACTGTAATCTTTTTTTCTCTCCGTGTAAGATCGATCAAAAAGATGTTACGTGTAAAAGAGTTCATATTATTCGCGATACATGTATTTTAAATAATTGCATTAAAAATTTATATTTCGATAAAATTAGATTAATTCTTTAATTTTACAAAATATATATGTATAATGAGGATAGTTTGGTAAACACAGTAATGCAGCGTTGATCAATAAAAAAAAGTTTATTGTTTCGTTTTTCAGGACACTATTTCTATTTAGAAAACGATTTTCATTACATTTTATAAATCAAATAACTCGTAATCTTATTGGAAGTGGAAACGTCGATAAAAGAAATTACGTCGAAAATTGGAAAATAAAGGCATACAGAATAAAGTCATTCTTATCTGATTCCAAACTATAACAAGCCTGAATAAGCCTGTCAAGCTTAATATGTCTGACGTAGGATTAATTGTCGGCGTTTATTCCCGAAGATTTACGTTGATCATTTTCGATGGAAATTATGAAGAGTCCAGGTGGACCAACCGCAAGAGAGAAATGTGCTAAGAAAACGACGGGGGCTGCTTAGCCGAGACCCAATCTTGTCCCGCTAATTGAATTATCATTAATTATGATACCGTACGCGCGGAAAGAAAGAAGAGGTAAAAGGCGAGCGAGGGGCCAGTCGCCACTAATAAGTAGTGAAGAAGAGCGGGGGAAATGCGACGAGCACGAGGAAGACAGAAAAAGAGAGAAAAAATGGAGAAGAGGAGAGATAGGTGGAAGCGGCTTTAAGTCGCTTCTTAAGAGGTGAATTGACGTGCCTACTAATGGATCGTGCCTGCATCATCTTCTTTCCTCTTCGCGCGCACTTCGTCTCCTTCCTCTGCAGTCTGCTATCACTCTTGTAGTTTTAACGCGGGGCTAACAGGTCTGTTATCCTCAGTGGGAATCGGTCGTCTACTGTGCGGCCGCGATTGATCGAAATTAACTCGCTGGAATAACGAATGACCGCTGTCGCATCGCGCGCGCGCGCGAACGCCATATACGCGTTATTTGTACACGTGTCACCATGCTACATTGTAAATTTGGTCATGTATTTGTCAGCCCTCTCCCCCCCCCCTTCCTATCCCTCCCCCGTTTTAGCTCCCGCTCTCCCGAAATAAAGTCAAATCGCATTAAGCATAAATCGCCGCCAAAGTTAGACGGCGAAGCGGTTCAGGTTTATTGATGCGAGATGATTGCTACCATATTAACCTCTGTATAACTGGTTTTTTTCTGTATCTGATTCATAGCAAGCGACAGCTAATATGTCAATACATAAATAATATTTAGCAAATATTGTCTTTCATAGAATTGATGACGCAAATTTTACTGATGAAGCTTGAAACTGACATTTTCGTCAGTATAAATATAGAATCTCACAATCTCTCTCATGACGATAACTTGTATTTTTTCATTTCAAATAATTTAATGAAACTTTACACACCCTTTATTTTCGACAAACCTAGTATGGTATTCCTAAGTATAAACAATATTCTTCTTAAAATGAAATTGAATGTGTAATGAAATATTTACACCGATACAACTGTTAATTCAATATTACTGCTATGCACGCGGAAGAAAGAGAGAAAGAGCTGAGAGCCCTTTTCTTTTTATTTAAATCGGAGTGCTCACTGTTCGCAAATAGTTCTCCGTTTTTACGTGTAATTCATCATAATCGTTAATATTGCGGTATTGGAAAGATATATTGCAACTTGCGTTTATTGCCCTGGCCGATGAAAAGGATGGAAAGCGTAAGATGGATAATGGCAAGGTAAGCCGATTAAACAACGTATTAGTCGAACAAATGCGAAATCGCTTTCAGTGCGCGAGATTAATCCCGCGACATACGCGAACAGCGCGACGTTAACACACTTCGAATTAATTCTTCGTCGTGTTATACGAGTTTCCCAGCGATTGTCTAATTCCTTTTAACGCCATGCTAACATCGTTAACTTTCCGCTTCATAATTTCATCATCTGCCTCGCAAGTTTCACAATTATTCCGTCTAATTCAATTCCCGATACCAAGTCATCTTTCCGAGAACGAACCTGTAATTAATCGTACGGGCAACTGATAATATCCATGCTAATTACGATAAACCGCTACGACAAATTATCTGCAACGAGATCTCGAACGTGCTATTTATCCACAGTAAATAATTAATTTCGCAAAATGTGTAGCGAAAATTACTTATCTAGAGAAACTTGATTTGCATTGACAAAAAAAATCATTTTAAATTAAAAAAAAATTAAAATAAAGTTTATACTCGCTAGAAAATAAATTGAAAGGAGAGCTTCTTTGAAAAGTAAAATATTTATCATCTAATTATATAATTCTACAACAAGTACATGGAATTATAGTTAATTATATCGAATGGACGAATAATAAATTATGTTTGAATGAGTACCCGGAAAAGATTGCTGAAAGAATTATTTTGCAAATAAATGAATATTTTAAATCAAAGTAAAAAAGAACTAAATATGAGAGATCTTGGTGCTTAATAATATTTCTGTGCAAATTTTTAAATACATTTTCTTCAAATTGCACATCAAATGCAGCCGATCTTAAAATTAAAATTGGAATAGTGACACCACAAATCAAATTCAATAATTCAATGATTAAATGTAATCTTAAAACGTTGCAAAAAATATTTTGTGAATAAATATTTTGTTCGGTTTTACCTTTTTCTCTTATTGGAAAAAAATTCAATTTTTTATTTTTATTTTTTTTCACTGGCATCGCGTTAATAATAATTTCATTACTTATTACGCGTATGTGCGTGCACTATACCTCGCGCCATCTGATTCGAGTTTGTAGGAAATATTTACGACTAGTTTTTACTGCTAAATTGACGCTAATCAGATCGCTCTGATGACGACTTACTCGCACTTATCAACGTACAACTACAATTTAAAATACAACATCTATATTTTGCAATAAAAGCGTCCACAATATGAATCAATATGTATTTATAGCGTTATACGTATTTATTTAAATATAGTACTTTTTATCTCTGTAATGCCTTCTTTTTCCGATTTGTTTACTTTGAAGTTCAAATGGCCTTAAAAAGCAGACACTCACACAAAGAAAGAATTAAGAAAAATAAAAAGTAAATTAGGTCAAGATTAAAGTTAATTTATATTGGTGTAATATAATATAATTAGATATACATCATTTTATAATTGCATTTTTGTCTACATTCAAAGAAAAATATAGTAGTAGATTATAAAGGTGTCTACTATGCAATTTCATATGTAGAATTTGTGTGTGTGTGTGTGTGTGTGTGTGTGTGTGTGTGTGTGTGTATAGTGAAAATATTCAACTATTTATAGTTGCAATTAACTACGACATGATTTATTCAACTATGTATGTTAATTCTAAATATAAAACTTATATTGTATAGCTATCATTCTTATAATTTTTCTACTATTAACAATTCTTCTCTCTAACTGTACAATTTCTATCTGCATTTATAAAAACTTTATTTTACATCTTTTTAAACAAATGCGTCAAGTTTCAAAACTTTTGCAGTAAAAAAAAAATAGTTGTATTTACTATAATTTATAAACATTTTCTGTTCTAAGTATACATTTTTGTTAGAATTATAAATATAATAATTACATGGAATTACAAAAAAAATTTTTGGAGAACAACTCAAATCAGAATAGGTTTCTTTTCAATTTCTTTTAAATTTTGGGTCGCTAAATTCGTAAGCTGTTTTGCTTCCCCACATTCATTTTTTTAGATAATTAAGAAAAATAATGGAAACATCTATAAAAATTAAAATATTTGAGGAAAGAACAAAGTAATAAATATAACATTAAAATGCAGTCGCAGAATATGATTTAAATATATTTTGGTAAGTTTGATAAAATAAAAGAAACAAAATTTTGCTTTACTCTTACTTTAAGTATTGTATTTTAGTAACATCATAAAACAAATTGGTATGGAATACCGCTTCACAACAAACAATCAGCTGATCTGCTGCGTGAGCCATGGAAGATTTTTTTCAACTCCAGAAATTACTTTTATTTTATAATTTTTAATTTTTACTTTTATTTTAATTGTTACTTTTGGAAGATAAGTTGGGTAAGTTAGCCAAGGGTTGGGTAAGTAGGGTAACCAGTGAGTTGAACATAATATATATAATAGATACGACTTTACATGTCGGTATATATAAAGGCTATAATACTTAACAGTAAAACAAAATTTTTGTTTCTTACACTTTGTTAAACTTGCCAAAATATATTCTACGACCTCGTTTTAATATTTACTTTCACCGTTCTTTTATATATTTCAATTTTCACAAATTTCACAAAATTTCAAACATTTTTCTTAATTGTCTAAAAAAACTGAATGTGATGGATCAAAACGGTTTATAGTTGCAGTGATTCAAAACCTAAGAAATACATACTCTAATTTGAGTTGCTCTCTAAAAATTTCCTGTGCTATTATTATTATTATAGCAATAATCACTATAAAAATAAGCTCTTAACTGTTTGCTTAGTGACATATTCATATGTTACTTTTTTCTATTCAGTATTTTTATGATTTTTTTCTTATATAATTTCTTATATAATTTTAATATTTTTTTTTTGTAATATTTGAGCTTCCTATAAAATATAATGATTCTGTAAAAAAGATATGATTATGTAAAGAGGATGTTTTTACAAAAATAATTATGTGTCAAGAGACAAGTATTTGGAAAACATATTACAGCATCGTTACAATATCCCTTTCAATTATGTTCATAATCTAACAAAACCAATTGATAAATTTCATTTCCGGCTCAGCATTTTGAATCACTTCTAACATCGGACTCAATTTTTGTGACCCTAAAAATCTGCAAGTACCGAGTTTCGTCAAATTTTAAGAAATGTAACAATATTTGTCTGCCATATTGGATTCACTATCTTCAATTTTCAAAATTTTCAAATTTGAATTTTGGATTCAAAATCAACAATTCCAAAAATCTCTCGAGTAGTCAATTTTTGTTGAAATTGGGTTGTTGAATAAATATATGCTGCAAAGCATTAATCATAATTAATCATAATTAATTAGTTTATCGTACACAGTAACTAACACTTTTCTCACATTGTAGCGATTCGAAATTTTTATGGATGTAATGTTTTGGACAAAATGACGAAATCCACGTGTGCTTCTAAATACCTTTATGTACTATTGGTAATTATATTGCAAAAAGTTGCACCGATTCTATGGACCTAAAGTTTGCGTCGCGTCGCGTCGGTCCGGAGCACCACACGTAAAAGCGTTTTGTTAGGGAGAGCAATTTCGATCGCGTGACAACACGCAGGGTACGACCATGGGGTACGCATAAGAGGAAGGGGGCATCAGTGATTACGTGTAATTTTATACCCATTTATTGCTAGGGGGGGGGTCTTGTTGTTTTTTCAGCAGCAAACTTTTCGCACTTACCCGATCGCAAATTGAACGCAGTCGTGCAAAAAATGGACAAGTCGAATTCAATCCTAGATCTTTATCACCACACGTATAGATTCGTAGCAACATAACGCTACTTTCTCTTTTCGAAATATAACCGTTATTAAAGACACTGAATAAACAACAATAAACGAGTTTTCTCAATGGCAAATGCATAATTAATGTCCTCATAAAACAAACAAAATCAAACGAATAAAACAAACGAAATCAAAATAATTATAATACAAGCTATTTCTTTGTAATGATCCTTTCGAGTCAACATACTTTATATAATAAGAAATATTTGCTAGATAATTCCTTGCGGATTTTAATGTTTAATTTACGTTTTAATCAATATTTTCGCCATTTCCTAGAAAAAGATATTTTTTCCTCAGAAAAAGATATAATGATAGCAACGATATAGGTGACAATTATATTGTGTAGCATTTAATATTCAACATAATTATTTTATAATTACGATAATAATAAAATGTTTTATTAAACTATATACAATTATTTTATACAAGATTGATTTTGCTGAAGTATTTAAAAATTTAGCTAGATACAGATCTGAAAATAATTTTGTTGGACTATCAATAATATAATTACGCAGACATTTCAAACATGATGAGCAATATTGCAAAAGATTTTGAAATTTCAACAACCAGTTTGAGCAAGCTACATAATTATTTTGACAGTCAAACAAAATGATTTTCAGATTTGTATCTAAATTTGTAGATGTTTTAGTAAAACCGTGCAAAACCGTCCTTTCAATACAAGTTGTATAATTAATTGTGACCTAAGTAATTGCTATTATATTCTTTTCTTTGAGTGTGATAATACAACTTTCACAAGGCCGATTGACCTAGTCGAGATTTCGGTGACGCTTAAATATGCAAAGTTCTTCTATTTAATTGCGAGCGGATGGAAACGCACGGCCTCGACATCGACATCGTGTCGTTCCGCGCCAGTTTAATCGGATTATCGCTACGATCAAGGCTTGCGAGTGGTAATTGGCGCGCGTGTATCGCCGATCAATCGTACACCGAGCATCGCGGAATCTATTTTACTGCTCTCGGAAGAGCCGAAATGCCTCGTGATCGATAGCTGAGACTACGCCGAGACGGATGTCTGCGCAGATATAGAGGATAGATATAGAGTGAAGGAAGAACCGAGAGAGGCGGGAGGGCGAATAAATACAGCATGGAAGGGAACGAGTGAGAGATGTGCAGGCATCATGCAGGTATATGCTGGCAGACACGGCGGAAGTAGAGAGAGAGACGCTCACGCGCGGTGCAGTATTGGCGTAATTTGTGCAGCGATTAGCAATCGGTACGTCATTACCACGATTAATATTGACGCCTGGATAATTCAGGGCGCGGGTGTGTGTGTGCGAGCCGTCAGTCAGTCACTCCGCCTACTTGCTTGCCTGACTGCCTGTCCGCTTGTCTGCCTGCGTGCATACGTGCGTGCGTCGTGCGTGCGTGCGTGCACGTGCGCACATCACACGCGTGCAGACCGCGTTCGGCGGGCCGCGCGGCCTTTCAACTGGCTCATAAAGCAGCACGCAGACACGCATACACTCACGAATACGGTTGCGCGCAACACGGCGCGCGATGTCGGCAGAGATATCCCAATAAAGCCCGCACGCCACTGAACAATTAAATTATTAACTAGTAACGATAACGAGGGGGTCGCCCGCCCGTTGATTACTATTATAACGAAGGCCTCGCGCCGTCACGAGCTATAAACCACGCGAAAGGTACGTAAACAAAATAAATCGTATCACCCGCCTGCATCTCCATCTACCTTGACCTCTACGCACGTATACGGAAACGAGGCATTCTCTCCATGGAGAGTGTCTTGCGAGGTTAGCCGAATTTTGCGCGATAACGCCATGAATGGGGGAGAAGATTGCGTACACGCGGTAATTACGCAACTTCAACTTCGACGGTATTACGCGTCGACACATGCCACGAAAAATCAGTTCTGTTTCCATTATTAGGCAGAAATGGTCATCGACTGATCACCGACGTTGCGGCTGCTCAATCAGATGAATATCGATGAAGTTAGGTCTAAATACTGCGACTTAATTGGCAGATTTAGAAAAATATATGCAAAGAGAAAGCAAAATGAAATAAAATTTATATTTTATATGAAAAAAATTTTCTCTTAAGCCTGGAAGGTAAAGATCTGTTATATTGAAGAAATGGTTTTGGAAGAAATGGCTAAAGTATTTAAATAGATGTAAGTCTGATAAATAATTTTATTTGGTCATTAAAATAATTATGTAGGATGCTTAAACTGTCTGCTAAAATGTTAAAACTTTTTGCAACATTGTTATCAATATTTAAGCATCACAATAGTTTTTAAGATACATATCTGTATTTATCTAAATTTTTTAATATTTCAACAATGCTATTCTTTGCCATCGATCCGTTTACAAACGCAAACTCATAATCCAGCGTGGGCTGCAATCCGATTCACATCACACTCTTGGAAGATTTTATCCTTATTATGAAAAATGTTAAATAAAAATAAATGATGAATTTTGTAAATATGAATCAGACGGTATCCCTATACAATTGGAAAATTTGTGTTGACACATTTCACGTTTCAAACGGTTTAGTCAAACTTTTATGTTAATTTAACACAAGAGAAATATATTAGAAAATAACATAAACATTAAAAAATTTAAAAATTATCAGAAAGAGTATCACACCTTGACATAACTTGGAATAAAATTATGGATATATTTTTTTCAGTAAAAAAATAACATTTAAAATATATTATAAATTAACATACAATATACATACGTTTTTTATTCATTTATCTTAGAATTTACGTTTTAAAATTATATGTTATTGGTTCAGTGACTGGTAAATTGTATTATTTGAAATTATTTTAACACTAACAAATATTAAATATTAATTAAACATAAAATATTCAAGTAACGTAATGACATTTTGTTAAATTAACACTCGGGTGTATTAAAAATTCAACACAAAAACAAGGATTAATTTTTAACATAATTAAATTAAATACAAAATACTTTTTACTGTGTACAATTATGATATATAACTTTAGCATGAGTATTTTTAGAGATATTTCCTAAAAGAGAGCGTTTCGAAAGCTAAATACGCTAATTGCGATGTATTCCATTCTAATATGTATACCTACTTTGTCTGGAGATTCTTTCTCGCAACGTGTTTACTACACGCTGTTTTAGCATTTTCTATCCGGACGGACACGTTGACCCGCTTAAGTAGAAACTCTATCCCCGCAAGAACCCGATGACAGTTTAAGAATATTACCTCAATCATTGTTGCGATACACACATACGTGAGCTCGCTTGACAATTTAATAATTCGATATCCCGTACGCGAATAATAAACGAACTCGATATTCTCATCTTATAAAGATTAAATGCACGCGCGCGCGATCGCGTACCCTTTCGCTTCTTCATAAACAGCTATGAACGTATGCGTGCACGTTGTAATAATGAAGGAAAAAAGTCTGCTGCGATTACTTGCGCCAACTTACGAAGTAATTTACTCACTCGCCGTTTTGTTAACTCAGTTATCGATTAACGCGACCGTTGCCTCCTGCATCGGCATCGGTCATCCAGAAATTTAATTTATCGCAAACCGGGAAGTATCTACTAATGTAACCGACCCGATTTCTCTCTCTCTCTCTCTCTCTCACACACTCTCTTTCTCTTAGAGGAGAGATAACATGTTTTACGTTCGCTTACGCCGGAGAAAAAGCACGCCGGAGATATCGATCGGAAACCAGTTCGCTAATTTACTCGCTCTTTCCCTTTCTCGCTCGCTTTATTAATCCCCCGTCAATTAACTCGACTAACAGCTCCCGATGATCCGACTGCGAGTGCTTTAAATAAATTAAATTTGCTGGGTGGTATTGGTCGGCATTAAGTACTACCGCGGCAATAAAAACACTCGCTGTGTCTCGAGCGAACGAAAGAGCACCGTACAGCGCGGGCGGAGACACTTCTCTCGAGGATCGATACGTGCGTCGGATTAAAGAGCGCGACAGGTGACAGTGGCTTTTACGAAGAAATTTCCGTCGAAACTTTGTGCCGCGCAAAGTGGCCATTGCGTTTCGTTCCGGAGATAAAAACTGAAAGAGTAGAGAGAGACGACCGGGGGAGAACGGTGGACAAGAGGACGAGAACCGAAAGAGAGAAAGACAGAAGGCTGCAGAGGAGACGAGGAAGGGAGAGGAAGGAACGACATTGGTGATGGTCCACGAGAAGACAAATTCTGTAATCCTCTTTGGTCGGCGAGCTAAGCTCTTTCTGTGTGACGGCATACCTTTCCTCTTTCTCTTATTTCCCCTCCCCTCGTGCCGTCTCTCCTTGTTACGCCATCGTCTCCTCCCACACCGATCAAGGAAATTAGATTCCGAATCGACAGCCGTGCTTAAGTACAAACGACGGCGTGGTGTATCCTGCATCGAATATCGAATAGTATCCGCGAAGAAATCTTGTTTGTTTCACGAAAGAAATTTTGTATGTGTCGAGAAATACTTAAGAACTGTATTTATGTAATTGACTTGGCAATAAAAAAAATGTCGAGAAAAACGAGAGAGAGAGAGAGAAAGAGAGAGAGAGAGAGAGAAACATAATAAAAATGCATAATTGAATACAATAATAATCAATGCACGATAGAGAGAAGTTTTTAATACTTTTGAAGTTTGAAACTATATATTACATGATAATTGTGCTTATTACTGCTATAATGTTAGCAATAATAATATGTATAGTTCTTTCAAAAATATATATATAATTGGCATGAAAAATAACTATAAATTGTAGTACGGTTAAATTGTAGTAATCGCAACCATTTTTTTGATAACGCTAATAAAGTTACCTTCAATATCAAGCACGTAATAAGACAGATATAATTTCTGTGGATACGCAGTAGGAGAGTGAATTTGGTCCCAATTGATTTTCAATATACTGTCGTCATTATGCGCAATGTTACATCTTTTTTTTTCATATTTAAGTATCAATAGATTTTTTTATATAAGTTATACACATATAATTATTTCATGTAATTATTACTAACATTACTGCAGTAATAACTATAATTATGGTATTGGTATATAATTATTACAAATAACAATAATTTTCCTTTAATGTAAGAATTAAAATATATGAAATATCTTGCAATTTTTTGTAAAATTTTTTTATAACGTATGGAATTCGTTTTAAATGACAAAACGCTAAACAAGCAGTCTCATTTTGAGAAATTTTATCTTTTATTACATAAAACGTACTTAATAATTGAGATAAATTAACGCATCAAAGTTTTAATAAAATATTGTAAAAATGTAATATTTAAACTGCGTATTCGGCCATTAGAGGTATATTAGCGAGAATTTTAACGATTCTGATTATCACCTCTTCTCAAGCGAGTTAACTAAAATAGCACCGAGCTCGGGATATTAATCATTTTGGGCATCTAGTTTTTGATTATGGGCACCGCGTTAGTCGTATCAATATTGGACAGGAAATTCAATTAAATACGCGGCACGAGTTTAATGTACACATTCCGCGCGGCATCGCCGAGTTTACAAAATCATCGCACATCCATCCCTCTTTATCTTTGATATCGCAATTTTCGCATCAGCTATCAATTTTCAACATCCGTTCCATCTTATATATAAATATATATATATGTATATATATATATATATATATATATGAATTATTATTAACTGTTCTCACAATTTCAAATTGAGGGTCTATAAACAATAAGAACAACGAATATGAAAAGTATTGCCGCGATTTTCATCGATATAACAATATTATGATGGAGTTGCAAACTTCTACAAAATCGTTATCTCGAGATACTGAATTCAGCTGCTTGATGTAATAATCGCGTAGAAAAAATGTCATTGCGAAATAATATTGAATTACGGGCATCTAAAAAAGCGCAAAAGTTCATCGGTTTTATGCAACTATCTTGACACTTGATTGGTTGACCGGCTTCTCATTTTGTGCGCCAAAGTACGACTTTCTTTTAACAAAATGCCAACAGGACATTAATTAATTTGACCGGCAGTCAGATATCATCGTCCATGGACTGATCCGCGGAAAGCTCTCGTATATATATTTGTTGGAATCAATTCGTTTACCTCTAATTCATCATTCGCGACATTTGCTCGCAAATATATTAAATGTGCGCTTTGGGATATATGCGGTTTACATTACAAACAGGGAAACGAACTGAACTACCCGAGCTAGTCGCTTTTAATGAGCACCTAACAATGCGTAACTTTTGACACATATGATCTGATTTTTTCAAGACCCGTTCCACTCGAACCCGCGTTGCTAAATATTATAGAGAACGAAAAATTTTAATTCCCATCACGGATATGCGATCCGTTCGAATATGTCGATATTAAACTGCATATTTAGACGAAAATACTGTCTATCAAAATTAGAACTTATGTTTGGCAAATGCCACGTGAATCAGTAATGAAATGTTTTTCACACAGCGATTAATGATTTACACTATTTCCACTCAAAATGTAATCGCACAGCGATTAATGATTGCACTATTTTGTACAAAATGTAATCTCTTGGGAAGAATGCATTACAATAATAATACCAACCATTTATTGATATAAATTATCCAAAAAGTTTACAAATGATATAATATATAATACACATAAATTACAAATGTTGAAAATAATTGTTAATTACATAAATAATGAGATAAATAATGAGAAAGTGGTCTAAGGTTTCTTATTAATGTAAATAACAAATTAAAAAATAAATCGCAATGAGAATTTAGCGCGGTAAGTGATGCGCAAATTAAAGGTACACTGAGAGAAAAGTATTTGGCATTTGTGACTATAATTATAATGATAAAATAATTATGGTTTTAAAGAGCTTTTTATAGTAATTACTGCTATAATATTAGTAATAATTATTATATTTCTAGTTTTATATACTAAAAACATATATGGTTAGCAAAGAATTATGAATTATAGTCATTTTCAGTGCCAACTATATATTTTTTTATATACATATATATGTAATTTTATATAAATATAATTATTATTACTATATAATTATTATTACTATTATAACAGTAATTGTCCAAATGAGTTCCTAACATTAATTATTTTACTAATTATAATTACAATTTTATAGTCAGAAATACCATAATTATTAATTTATCAATTATGGTAAAACACAGAGAAAGGTTTCTTCAATTCAAAGAACATTTCTTTGAATTGAAAAAACCTTTCTCTTGGTGAATAACATTTTTCTCTCAATGTATAATTCTTTAATTATCATTTAAATATATAATTAAACGATTGATTTATCACTTTAAATAATATAAGTGCACTATCTTGTGTGAAAGCATCATTCAGACGTTCACTTGCATAGCTTGCTTCGCGCATTTTATATCGCACTTACAGACAGGATTGCGTGTGCTATCGTTCCTCAGGGAATGACGCGCGGCGCATTAACTCGCCGCTAACGCGCTCCTCAATCGACGCCTTAACTCGATTAAGTCGCAGAGAAGAATCAAAAGGCCCCCATGGCATTTTGAAATTTATCAGCGATCAGTGTTGGCCCATTAGAGCCGGTGGCCGGTCTGGAAAGCAGAACCACGAATCTTTCCTCTCTCGGGCTACTCCGTCCATTATACTATCTCGTCGTGTCAATCTCTTAAGTAGCTAGAGAACCGACTAGGACCGCTTTGCATCCGCGCGATACCATCTCCTCCGTCGTTCGTGAACGCGAAATAACCGACGACTGTCTCGTTTATCTCTCTCTGAGATCGTGTCACAAAATTACTCATCAGGACGTTCCTATTCGCGCCGATGAGAATGCAGTAAACGTAAAATGTTCCACTTGTTCCGCGGTTCCTGAAATACACTAAGCAGAATAAGGACCGATAAAAAGCAACACGAAAACTGCATTAATTATTTTCCTGCAATTTGTAGCGATGTCAACGATGAGTTTCTCCGATAGATCTCTTTTATAACAAGATCTAATATGATCTATATGGCCTATACTTATGTGTAATAAATATATTATATATATGAACATATTTTATGTATATATACTTATGTATATATAAATACATTTTTTCACATGATGTAAAATTTTTATGATGCGACATAAAATTGTAATGTAGCAAAGCAGCGAAAACATTCGAAATTATTTTTATCTCTCTCATAATGCTTTACAAAAACAAATCTCTTCATGTCTGTGTCTTATTTCCTTTTAACAAAATTTATTTTTATAAGAAAGAATAAAACATATGTTACCTATTTATTTTCGTTATATAATTAAATGCATTGCAAAAATAGATTTGAGTTTCTCTCTCTCTCTCTCTCTCTCTCTCTCTCTCTCTCTCTCTTATTTCCATAAAAATTTATTTAAAAAAACTTTCTCTGGACTTTACAAAAAATCTTTCCCTGGACGATATTTTATTCTAATTACCCAAAGAGTCAAGAAATAGGAACCATCTTTAGTTTAGTAGACTATGCTATTTTACTATCTCATCCGCTGTTTTTGACAAAAATATGAATTGTGTATTGAATTATGTATTAACATGTTACTGGAAAACGGTTATCCTCTAGATTTCATTTTTAATGTTATTAATAGAAGATTAAAGAGAAATTATTCTTATATAAGGCTAATGTACGGGATACGGGAAAAGAAAATCCAATTAATAAAAAAGATTTTATAGTAATCCCATGTGTCAAAAGCATCTCAGAAATGGCAACATCTTTTATTAATAAATCTACAATCAATAGGTTTCCACACACTGAACAAATTGAATAAATTTGTAAGAGTTCAAAAAGATAAAACCGAAGTTTATTTCACAATAGTAATGTTGTTTACAAAATTTCTTGCAAAAATTACAATGTTCCATACGTTGAACTAACCAAAGGACAATTACGAACTAGAATTAAAGAAATATAAATAACATAAAATTAGATCCTTCCAAACACAAACAGTTATCTCTAAACATATTATAAAGTCTAACTACACATTTGATTGGAAGAATGTCAAAATATTAGAAATTGAACATAATTACAAGAAAAGACTAATTACAAAGATGATTCATATTAAAGAACAAAAAAATGATATCAACTATATGAAAGATATCGAGATGGACCATATTTTAATATACTACGAGAACTGTCACTGTGTTATAACCAATAATGTTTCTCTCTCACTAGTTGTCATAATGTAACCAATATCGATCATGTTTACATATAATATTGTAAGTTTCTTTATGTATACTATTGCTTATGCATATTATTGTTTGATTGATCAATTTGTATTACATTATGTTACGTAAGTTTTCAACCAATAATTAAATTTAAAAAACTGTTTCTTAATATAAAAAAACTACAATATCATAATTATCGAAAAATTATAATTTTAATTGAGAACAATTTTATATCTTGATTCATATTACACATAAAGGACTAATATTTCTCATTATTAAAAGGGGATTTAATTTTGAATAATTTCACTGTTATCTATTGGTTTGAATATGATGTGATAAAATTATCTTAACTCAAGTGACAATTTTTGAAAAGGACAAATGATGATATAATTTTAGAAGAAAAGGATTGACTCCTCACATCTACGTATTGGAATTTAATATTTTTATTTATTTTTATTTATATTTATATTGCACTGACGAAGACTCTGTGAGTAGAAAGTTTACATTATCAATTATAATTAAATTGTATCAATTATAATTAAATTACCATTATTCAAACATCTTGTTTGCTCGATTATTAGTTGTTATCAAGAGTGTTGTATTATTTTAAAAATTAATTTAATTTAATTTTGTTATAAGAATAGACTTGTCTCAATCTTTACGTGGACTAAATTCGCAAAATTACAATATACGTTTCTCTTAAATCTTCATAACGCGCGAAAAACGGTCAATAATGCTCTTTGATTATCAACTGCCTCCAGCCAATTCTGATCTCAGCTCTCGGATAATGTCATAAACTTTCGCTTTCCGGGCATAGTGTCGCGTTTAATCCACGAAAATACAGGTCGTTCTCAGGGATGTACTCCTCGATATAACAGGGCGGCAAGTAGTAAGAGCGACGGCGCTCCGCCACCCTGCAGCTGCCTCGTAGAATTTAATCACGATGGTTACTCTGTCCCGACCGAAACCAATTATTGCGTAGACGTATCCGCGCACATATATACGAAGCATCCAGTTATTCGAGTCAAACGTGTATACGCCTACCCGGGATCACAGAAATCTGCTATGAATATATCCGTAGTATCTGTATGGGGCAAACGTCATGCGCAAGCAGCATGAGCATATAGGATGATTCATACTTATTTCTCTCCCCCTTTCAAATTTTTGCTCGAGGCATACTTGACGTGAAATGTCAATTTGTTTCCTGATCATTTATTTGTAGGTATTAAAAAATTATGTAAAGTCGATAGCAACTCTAATTCGCGCTATGTGCATAATTGTAAGATGTATAATATACAATACACACACACACACACACACACACACACACACACACATATATATATATATATATGTATACATCTCATCAATAGATATATAAATTGTGAAATTTCATGCAATCTGTTTCAATTTTTTTCAGATGTTTTTATTTGAAACTTATCTTCGTTGGTGTGTCTAAGTCGAGTGAGAATAACGACACGCAACTTCCAGGTGTAAATTTCTATCGGGTGTCAGGTTAAAACTTCACGGAGCGTGATGCACGAATAAACTTCTGGCGTGCACGTCTTTCGGAAAGCGGAATTAAATTAGTTAATAACCTTCGACCGCCACGGAATCTGCAAACACTCGCAATTCCTGTCTTACAATCTCACGATTGGATAATTAAAATTCACTGAGTAGCTTAAAATAGCGATAACGCGATTAAGCTTGAATTATATTTAATTGCCGTGCGTTTTCTGGTACGAAGCAGTTACAATTAAATTAAATAACGTATCAATTCAGGATTTAGAAACCGCTTTCATTTATAATGTAAATGTAAATTCAAACGAAAACATATAAATGCTTCCATAATGTGAAAATAATCAAATAAAAATATTTAAAAACGTAAACGTTGTTTCTGATGAAAACTCTCCCTCCAAAATCTACAAAATTTTAAACATTTTGACCATTTACTCGCATTTACTAGATACTTGTACTATAAATCTTCACTAAATGCAAAAGAAACAATTAATGATATTTGAGGGTATTAGATTGTTAATGAAAATTTGTAACTTTTCTAAAATTCTTTAAAATAGTGTCAAAACAAAATTATCTCCTAACAATTGTTTGGCATTAGTTTATGCTTCTTTAGCGTCTTAAACAGATTGTCCTTGAAGAAAGAAAGGAAATCAATCTGAACAGAATAATCACCAAAGTGAATGCACGTCAAGAAATAACTTGGAGACTAGCAATTCCGTTTATGAAGGGAACAGAGAAGATCGGAAGAGATCCGTGAAAAGGAGGAAAGTGCGAAGGAAGGGGGGGCAGGACGATGGAACAGTAGTATCGCCATTCTCAAAAGAGAGAGAGAGAGAGGGGGGGGGGAAGGGGTCATTATCGATTGTTGTTGATAATTAGCTGGTACAGGCGAGTCAATCGCCAGCTAAGGCAAGATTATTAGATTGTTGGTTAGTATCGAGCATAGCTTCTCGCGAAGATGGGTGGGCGCCACGAATACAATAGAGACGCGCGTGTGTTAGATGCGTGCACGCGGTTGCGCAGGGTCGCGAACACTGCGTCGCCATCGCGAGCCACCCCCGATTACTCTCCCTACAATTCGATTTAACACGCTGCGCTGCGACGCGAGAGAAGGTTAATTATGTAGTTAATGAGAAGTATCTGGATATATGTACAGCCACAAGTATATATATATATATATATATATATATATATATATATATATATATATATATATATGTGTGAGAGAGGATATTATAAAAGAGAGAAACCTCTCTTTATCTCTATGTCCGCGGCCACGACAGAGCGG